>Ga0182021_10000057_pt1 | contig 96692 bp, 90 predicted proteins | sample 612E3MmetaG_FD_120493 | JGI IMG/M metagenome (GOLD analysis project Ga0182021, IMG submission 120493) | Permafrost microbial communities from Stordalen Mire, Sweden - 612E3M metaG (Illumina Assembly) | ecosystem: Environmental > Terrestrial > Soil > Wetlands > Permafrost | place: Sweden... | reverse complement strand
GTTGCCCAAAAGGAAAAAATAAAAAATAAATGTGGGAAAATTGACTTTTGTCAATGCGGAAAGAAATGAGGACGAGTATATTAAGAAAAAATTCGGGAGAACTAAAAACGGCGCTAAGAGGCAATTTCGGAAGATAGGGAGGAATTTATGAAAAAGCGAAGACAGATCATCCAGATTGACGAGAAGAAATGTGACGGCTGCGGTTTATGCGTTCCTGCCTGCGCAGAGGGTGCTATCCAGATAAGGGACGGCAAGGCTAAATTAGTGGCAGAGATATATTGCGATGGTCTGGGAGCCTGTCTGGGTGAATGTCCCAGGGGCGCCCTGAATATTATTGAACGTGAGGCGGATGACTTTGACGAAGCGGCCGTGGAGGAGCATATGAGATCCCAAGAAGCGGGGCTGGTTTCGGAAGCGCCGACCATGGCTTGCGGATGCCCGTCTTCGCAAATCGTGAGTTTTGCATCTCTACAGCCGATCGGGAAAGCAAATAAGACAGTAGCGCATAAAGGTGTCGCTTCGGCACTGTCCCACTGGCCGGTTCAGATCCGGCTTGTGCCGCCGACCGCCCCGTTTCTAAAGAAAGCGGACCTTCTAGTGGTGGCGGATTGTACGCCTATTGCCTATCCGCGTCTGCACGATGATTTCATGAAGGGCAAAGCAGTACTCATGGGCTGCCCGAAATTCGATGAAACAGATATGTACGTGCACAGATTTGCGCAGATATTCAAGGAGGCAGATATCGCGAGCATAACGGTGCTCGTCATGGAAGTACCATGCTGCCAAGGGCTTCCGGAAATTATACGCAAAGGGATGAATATAGCCGGCAAGAATATCCCTCTGGAGAAAGTGGTCATCGGAAGAACAGGCGGGGTTTTGAAAAGGGAATTTCTCAAAGGATGATCTCTCTTATCGCTTCTTCTCCTTTGCGTCCCGCAATCTCTTAAAGGCAAATACCTTCTCAAGGAAATCTCTTCTCAAGGCGGTGTCGCCAAGCTGTTCATCGTCTATTACGGGTATCAGGGAAAAGTGTTTGACGAACGCGCCCCCGAATATACCGGCTCCTGTAGCGCACTCTTCGCCTGATGGTGAGAGAATTGTAACGCCCCGTATGGCCGAGGTCGGCGATTTACTCTTGAATATAAATCCGCAGAGGTCTTCTTTTTCGAGGCCCACAAGTTTATTTTCCACCCACTTCATCATTCCATCGGTGTGGTCGATACCCGTGAAAATCGTTACAAGGCGCGGCATTGCCGGGGCACCAATCAGGCGCATGGGTTCTCTCGGTATTCCGCGTCCGTACTCAACCTCCGGGCAGACAGGTATCCAGTCAAAATATTTTCCGAGGATATCTGTGATGTAGCGATTGTGCCGGTGTCCCCCATCGTATCTCACTTTCTTTCCCAAGAGGCAGGGGCTTATTCCCACACGTGGCTTTCTCATAGTAATTACAGGGCGCTCATTAGTAAAAAGATCATGGTCACAAGTCCTGCCGTTCCTGTCGGCTTCTTGACTCAGGAATTATCAGGGAGTGCCCGCGCTCTGTCAATATGAAAATTATTGCAACTCTCATCGATGTTGACAAAGAGATCAACTTTTTTATAAAATATGCTTTACGTATTTGAACTTAGGAGGCGCAACAATGTTTATTAAGAAAACCATCGGCATCATTTCCATGGTTACTGCCTTTGCCATTGTCCTGGGATGTGCAAGCTACGAATCGAAGGTAGTGCCCTTTAAAATGCCCGCAGCGTATCCCAATGCAAAGGAGGTCGCAGGGGCAACCATCGCAGCTCAGGCTTACAACGACAAGAAAGAAGCAGAGGACGCTTTTGGGTTTGATATCGTGGGCGCGGGTTTAATGCCTGTGAGGGTCATTTTCGATAACAAAGGGAAGCACCCGATTGACATAGTGGCCAGTCAGACGTTCCTGGTAGATGTAGATAATAACCTCTGGCCCGTGCTCGAGGATAGGATGGCGTACGATCGCATACAGAAGAAAACAGAGTTCGGAAAGGTAGCGCCGGAAGCAGGGAAGTATGGGGTGCTGGGCGGCATAGCGGGCGGCGTCATCGGCGCTGCCATAGGCATTGTATCTCGCCATAATGTCGCTGATGCGGCAATGAAAGGGGCCGCTTTGGGCGCGGCAGGAGGAATCACCGGCGGGGGTTTAAAGGGAATGAGTGATACCGATGTTCAGGCACAAATCAGATCGGACCTGGAAAAGAGGTCCCTCGAACGTCGGTCCATCATGCCCGGCGACATTGCGCAGGGGTTTATATTCTTCCCGGGCGAATCGAAAAAGGCCGTCGAGCTGCGGCTGCAGATCAGAGAGGCCGATACAGGAAGAAGCTATCCGCTCGTCATAAAATTTTAAATTGCTCAATGGCGCATTCATGAGAATCCTCCCCTCTATGCGGGGGGAGACGGGGGAATGCTTTTTGAGATAGGAAACAAGAATATCTTTTAGAGCCGTTCCGTACAGGATATTCTTCCCTTCCTTGAAGGGCGAAAATGCATCTCCGCCGGCGGCAAGGTAATCGACTGTCGTTACCGTATAAATCTTTTCACGATCTAATGATCGTCTTCCTATATGTACCTCCCGAACCCGGGAGCCCGCCGGTTCGGATAGATCGTACCTTATTTCCATACCCGAAACCTGCAGGATGCCATACTCCAGCTTCGCGTTCTGCTCGAGGATTTCGAGAATTTGCTTTCCCGCAAGGGTCATGGTGACAAGATTGTCATCGAACGGCAGAAGCGTGAAGACCTGCTCCATCGTAATTCTTCCTTTGGGGATGTTGTTCCTGATAGCGCCACTGTTGATGAGGGCCATATCCGCGCCTGTCTTCTTTCGCATGGCGTCGCATATAAAATTGCCTATGTTGGATTCGCGCTGGTGATACCTTACCAGAGGAACAGAAGTCTCACCGACGACTTTGCTGTATTCTTTTTCTATCCGGCCATAGTAGGCTTGAACGATTCCTGCCAACCCCTTATCATATGGCCTGTCCTTGCCGGCCATAACTTTTTCAAGCTCTTTTTCTTGCGTATGGCTAAGGATCTTCCCGGTATCGGGATCTATTTTGAGTTTTAAGACGCCCAGATATAATCCGTAGGCGCCTGCCTGGACGATTATTGTGTTCCCCACTACCACAGGATTCTCCAATGACTTATGGCTGTGTCCTCCCACAATAATATCGATGCCGGGAATTTTCTGAGCCAGGTCTCTATCGGCGTCTAATCCGAGGTGGGAAAGGACGATGATGATTACGGCCCCTTCGTCTTTCACCCTTTTTATTAACTGCGGAAGAATCTTCTCGGGCCTGTTGACAGACATGTGCCTGAAGCGGCCCGGTTTAGTGATGAGGGGAACCGCGGGCGTGGTCATGCCTATAATCGCAATCTTCACTTTTTTTCTCTCGACTATAATGTATTGCTTCACCCCTGGAAGATATCTGCCCCTTTCGTCTCTTATATTTGCTGAGAGATAAGGAAATCTGGAAGATGCGGCAAGCTGCCGGAGAACATCCATTCCCCAATCGAATTCGTGATTCCCGATTGCCATCCCGTCGAACTTCAGATAGTTCATCACATCCGTCACGGATCGGCCTTTGAAGAGATTGGAGACGGGCGTTCCCTGGAACATGTCCCCGGCGGAGAGCAGCAAGGTGCCGTCAGGATTTTTTGACCTTTCTTCCTCGATCATAGGGGCGAGATAGGCGGCGCCTCCGACCATCTGCCTTTCACCTGACATTGCTTCAGCGTAAGGCAGAATGCGGCCGTGCGTATCGTTGACATGGAGAATCGTCAAATCAACAGGCACAGCTTCCTTCGCGAGAAGGGCCAGTGGAAAGGAAAAGGTGAAAAGGGAAAGAAGAATAATTACCCTGGACATCTTATTCATAAATATGCCTCTAAAATTCTAATGTCCGGCTTCATCGATATCCTCTTTAGAGCCTTACCCACGAAGATGAGAGAATAGCCTCTAACATACCTGGCCCGCCATGATGTGGCAAGCCCTAAAGCGACAGCTTTTTACAAACTTACGATACATATTATACTGAAAATACGAAGGTAATAATAAGTAATAATTTGTAATTTTTTTATCTTGCAATATTGGTTTCATTGTGTATAATTTCCGGCTACATGAAGATTTTTACAAGGAAAATATATTAATTCCGCCAGGGAAAATGCGTAACTATTATTACGAAAGCCCTGTGGGATGCTTTTCCTGGCTGCTTTTTTAAGACGCGCGCTCAATTAACGAAACCTTATTCGTGCTGTCATCAAGTTGTAACACTCCGAGTGTATGCTGACCGTAAAAAATAAATGATCGTTCCACAAACATGCCCGGGAAGATCATTAAATAATAGGAAAGGAGGAGATGATGAGAAAGGTCTGTATTGTTTTACTATCGATTGGTCTGGTCATGGCGCTCGTCTTGCCCGTATCTGCGGCGGATGTGAAGTTCAGTGGGTCATATGTGGCACAGGGCTACTATGATAACAACCGCTCATTGAAGAGCGATGGCGGTGCATCCGTCTCCAATATCTGGCAGAGACTCAGGGTGCAGACGGACTTCAAGGTTCAGGAAGGCCTGATGCTGACGACAAGGTTCGATGCCCTGGAAAAGATATGGGGTGCTTCCCGTTCCACAACGGCAACCGCACTCAATCTTGCCGGCAATGACCAGGAATCCGAAAACATCAAATTCACACATGCATTTGTGACCGTAAATGTTCCCGGCGATTTTGGCGAATTAAGGGTAGGATACATGACGCAGGGCACATGGGGCACGGCATTTGGCGACACGGGAGAGCAGGACTACGGTATGAGGGTCAAGTGGGATTGGACAACCGGTTCTTTCTTCTGGGGCGCAAGGTGGGATAAAACTGAGGGAAAGAAGTACTATAGCAGCACCGGCCCCGCGGCAAGTGCGAACGTATCAGGGTCCACTTCCGCGGTGGACCAGGACTCGGAAAAGTTTTCCGTCCTCGGCGGTTACAAGTGGAGCAAGGGTGACGGCGGTATACAAATTACATATTACCAAGATACCAGCAATGCCAATTTTGCTGGTGGACCTGCTTCAGCTAATACAGGGTATAAGGGAAAGTACTGGCTCTTCCAACCGTATGCCAGGGCGACGTTCGGTATGGTTTATGTCGAGACCGAGTTTGGTTTCTACACGGGTAAATATAAAGAGTTCAATGTTGAAAATCCGTCTGCAGTTCCAGCCCGCCAGAATTCAGAATATCAAGGGTGGCGTGGTTATATCATGGCCAGCGTTGACCTCGCACCGGCCTATGTAGGCGCCATGGCCTTCTCTGCGGCGGGTGATGATTTGGGTACAATCGACAAGAATGAAGGCGGCGTTAAGATTGGTACCGACTTCACCCCCTGCCTGATTCTCTTCAACTACGACCTCGGCAGGTGGAACGGCTTATTGGGGGGTCAGAATGGTTTGACGTCCACCAATTCTCCTGCTTATAATAATGACAACGTCATGGCAGGGCAGATCTTCGCCGGCGTCAAGCCCTTACCCAAGCTTGATGTAAAGGCGAGCTATACCGTCGCGCAGGCGGATAAGGACGGCTCATCGAAGAATTGGCTGTCCAGGAGCATCGGCAGCGAGCTTGACCTTACTGCAACCTACAAAATCTATGACAACCTCTCCTACATGGTCGGCTTTGCCTACCTGTGGGCAGGTGACTGGTTCAAAGGCACCAGCACAACAGCCACTATCAATAACGACTATCTCTTGACGCACAAAATGACACTTAGTTTCTAATCTGGCTGCATAAGTTCCATTACACTGAAAAGAGCCCCGGTGGACTAACGGGGCTCTTTGTTATTACCTAAATTTCCTTGACCTCCGCGGATGATTGAATTAGCTTTTCATATGATGTTCAATTTTTTCATCAAGGGGGAGATATGTCAGAGGAAGTGATGAACACCAAGGAGGTGGCCCGCTACCTCGATATTCATGAAAAACAGGTATACAGCCTCACCAAATCCGGAAGGATTCCTGCCACCAGGGTCACGGGAAAGTGGATATTCCCTAAGAGATTAATTGATGAATGGATTGAAGTGAATGCGAAGCAAGGGGTCAAACAGGCAAGAAAGAAGAGCAGGCGGATAGAAGGGGGGCTCCTGGCATCGGGAAGCAACGATCCCATCCTCGACATGCTGCAAACTTACATAAAAAAGCGTCACCCCGATTTTTATATCTTTTCTGCAAATACAGGCAGCACAGAGGGACTTAAGGCCCTCAATATGGGTTTTACCGACATTGCCTGGTCCCACCTGCTTGACGCGAAAAGCGGCCGGTACAATATTCCTTATCTGTCTGCGTACCTGCCTAATATAAAAGCCGTGGTAGTCAACCTCTTCCACAGAGAGGTGGGATTGATCGCGGCTCATGGCAACCCTTTGCATATCAGCGGCTTTGCCGATCTCGCGAAAAAAGGGGTGAAAATTGTGAACCGGCAGAAGGGATCCGGAACACGGGTTCTTCTTGATTACCATATGGACAATATGGGTATTTCGAGCCGTAATATCTCCGGCTACGATATGGAGGTCTTTACGCATTTCGAAGTGGGTCTTGCTGTTCTGTCAAAGGAAGCTGATGCAGGCATAGCAACCGCTCCCGTGGCTAAACTCCTGGGTCTTTCTTTTGTTCCCATTACGCGGGAGAACTTCGATATGATCCTCGAGCAATCGACTTTTTTTACCAAGGGCGTCCAGGCCCTCATGGAGGTTCTCAAGTCAAGGGATTTTCGGAGGCGCGTCGAAAAGCTGGGCGGGTACGACTTTAAGGACTCAGGGAAAGTCTTGTATTCAACACAAGACTGAAAGAGAGACCTATCCATGAAAAGAGAATTTCAAATGACAAAGTGGTTATGCTGCTGCTTATTTTTGCTGGCCGTGGTCTTCCCGGGATCATCCATGGCGCAGACCGGGAAGTTCATCCTGCTGGCCAGCACGATCGGGCCCATTGATGCCGGCATTGTAAATGTCCTTGAAGATCAATTCGAGAAAGAGACGGGAATCCGCGTGCGGCATGTGGGTGCGGGGACAGGGGCGGCCCTGAAAATCGCAGAGCAGGGGAATGTCGACCTGGTTTTGGTGCATGCAAAATCGCTCGAAGAGAAATTCATCAGGGATGGTTTCGGAACGGAGAGAATTCCCCTGATGTACAACGATTTTGTCATAGTCGGTCCGGAGAAGGACCCGGCAGGCATCAAAGGCTTAAGCGTCGCAACAGAGGCCCTGAGAAAAATTTCTGAGACCGGCGCTGCCTTCATAAGCCGTGGAGACAAATCGGGTACCCATGTGGCGGAAATGGAGCTCTGGGCGAAAGCGGGGATCAAGCCGTCCGGCGCCTGGTACAAGATCTACGAGAAGGGAGCAGAGGGAAACGTCCCGACGCTCCGTTACACGGACCAGCAGCGGGCTTATACGGTGATGGACAGGGCGACCTATCTATCGATAAAGAATCAAATCAAGCTTATCATTCTTGTTGAAAAGGATGAGGCGCTGCTGAATTATATTTCCCTCATACCGGTTAATGTGAAAAAATGTCCGAGGGTGAACGAGAAAGATGTCCAAACCTTTGTTGCATGGTTAACCTCTCCGGAGAAAGGCCAGAAGATCATCCGTGATTTCGGAAAAGACAAGTTCGGAGCCCCTTTGTTTTTTCCGAATTCAAAAGAATGGATGAAAGCGCAGGGGAAAAAATAGCCGTAAAGTTCGTATTAAGATAATGTTGTTTATCAGGAGGTAAAATGATGAAAAGACTTGATCGCACTTGTTTGATTGCACTGATCATATCCGTCATGTCCGTTGTATTCTGTGCGTTGCCTGCAATTGCTGCGCAGCCTCAGCAGAAAAATATTATTCTTGCAACAACCACGAGCACCCAGGACTCGGGTCTTCTGGATGTCCTCTTGCCCATCTTTGAAAAGACAACCGGCTATTTTGTCAAGACCATTGCCGTGGGCTCCGGCCAGGCGATGGCCATGGGCCAAAAGGGAGAAGCAGATGTGCTCCTGGTTCATTCGCAGGAAGCGGAGAAGAAGTTCATGGCGGATGGTTATGGCGTCAATAGAAGGCTCGTCATGCATAATGATTTTATTATTTTGGGACCGAAGTCAGACCCGGCGGGGATCAAGGGATCAAGGTCGTCTATTGATGCCTTCAGGAAGATTGCTTCCGCAAATGCCGTCTTTATGTCACGTGGAGACAATTCGGGAACCCATGCGAAAGAAAAGTCCGTCTGGAAGGCTGCGGGGATAAACTCGGAAGGACAAAAGTGGTACCAACAGACAGGCCTCGGAATGGGACAGACGCTGAATGTCGCCGCCGAGAAAAAAACATATACCCTTGCGGACCGGGGAACGTATCTGGCTTTGAAGAAAAATCTCGGCCTCGATATCCTGGCGGAAGGGGATGCCGTGCTTCTCAATATCTACCATGTCATCGAGGTTAATCCTACCAAATGGCCCAAGGTGAACAGCGCCGGTGCAAAAGCATTTTCCGATTTCATGGTCGGGAGGCAGACTCAGGATATTATCAGAAAATTCGGTGTGGAGAAATATGGTTCGCCCTTGTTCTTCCCGGATGCCGGCAAGAAAGAAGACGCTCTCGGCAAATGATAATGCGTTTTTCATGATGTGAGTTTTTTCTATAGGCAATAGTTCATGGACATCATTATCGAAGGAATAAAACAGGCCTTTATTCTTCTCTTCACTCTCGATCCTGAAGTCATAGGCATTACTTGGCTTTCCCTTAAGGTGTCCGGGATAGCGACGCTTATCAGCCTGCTGATCGGGGTATCAGTAGGGACCATCATCGCCCTTACCCAGTTTCCCGGGCGTAGGATTGTCATCAGCCTGATCAATACGGGGATGGGCCTGCCTCCGGTGGTGGTGGGTCTCTTTGTTACTATCTTCCTCTGGCGAAACGGACCTCTCGGTTTTCTCGAGATCCTCTACACGCCAACTGCCATCATCATTGCGCAGGCCGTTATTGCTACACCCATAGTGATGGGCATAAGCCTTGCTGCCATACAGAATCTTCCCGCTAACCTCAGATTGCAGATCCTAGCCCTCGGTGCAACACGTCTTCAGATGGTGTGGATTCTTATTAAGGAGGCCCGCCTCCCGCTCCTGGCGGCCATCATGGCAGGGTTCGGCGGCGTCATCTCTGAAGTCGGAGCTTCCATCATGGTCGGTGGAAATATCAAGGGATACACGCGCGTCCTGACCACGGCGACGGTCATGGAAACAAGCAAAGGCAATTTTGATATCGCCATGGCCCTCGGGATCATCCTGCTGCTCCTCGCCTTCTTCATCAATGCCATCCTGACCCAGATACAGCAGAGAGAGCGGCCGCGATGAACTCCGAAAAGTCCACCATCCTTGAGGCGAAAAATCTCCAGGTTAAAAGGGGCGGGGTATCGGTTCTGGATATTTCCTATCTCGGCGTTCCCGAAGGCGAAGTCCTCTGTCTTATCGGGCCTAACGGCGCCGGCAAGTCGTCGCTGCTCTTGGCCTTATCGTGTCTCTTGAAATCATCTCAGGGCGATATTATCTTCCGAGGGAAAAGGGTGGGCGCAAATTATTCTCTCTCCGCATATCGAAGAAATCTTGCCATGGTATTTCAGGAACCCCTTCTCTTTGATACAACGGTCTTTGAAAATGTGGCAGCGGGTTTGAAGATTCGCAGCGTGAATCAGAACGAAGTGAAACGCGTCGTCGAGGAATACCTGGAACGTTTCGGCATCGGCCATCTCGCCAAGCGCTCAGCCCGGAAACTTTCCGGCGGGGAAGCGCAGCGGACGAGCCTTGCGCGCGCCTTTGCCATAAGGCCTGAAATAATTTTCCTTGACGAGCCTTTCTCGTCCCTTGACGCGCCGACCCGTGAATCCCTGATGGGAGACCTGGAGTTGATTCTCCATGAGACAAGAACAACAACCATAATGGCGACCCATGATCAGATGGAGGCCCTGAGGCTGTCGGATCAGATCGCCGTAATGAGCGAAGGAAGGATTATGCAGATAGGGCCTCCCGCAGAAGTGATGAACCATCCTGTGGATGAATTTGTTGCTTCTTTTGTCGGGACGGAGACGATTCTGACTGGGAAAGTCATAAGAAGGAATGCAGGAACATTTTCAGTTTCCGTCGCAGGCAGGGAGGTTGAAGCCGTGGGCGATGCAAGCCCCGGCGAGTCCGTAATTCTCTGTATCCGCCCGGAGAATGTGACTGTGTCGACGGGTTTCTCGAACGAAATTACCAGCGCCCGAAATGTATTCTCAAGTGTGGTAAAGAAGATTATCCCTTCCGGCGCATTCTATAAAGTAGAACTTGATTGTGGTTTCCCGCTGGTTACCTACGTGACCAATCATGCCCGCGAAGATCTGTCTATGCACCCGGGCATGGATATTACGGCGTCCTTCAAGGCGACAGCCATTCACGTCATAAGAAAAAAATTATTGTCAATCCCAGGCGAGTGATGCAGGATGTAAGCCGCGTATGCGAAAGGAGACTATCATGGAAGTCCAGGAACTATTGAAGAATAGAAGGTCCATTCGTGATTATGAGGAGAAAGAGGTTCCGGTGGAGACAGTCACGGACATCATCAGGGAATCATGTCTCGCCCCGAGTTCAGGCAATGGTCAGCCCTGGCAGTTTGTCGTCATCAACCGGAAGGAGACCATGAAAAGGCTATCTGATGAGAGCAAGAAAAATCTCCTTTCCGATATTGCCCAAAATCCAGACTCTCCAGCCAAGAAGTATGAAGACATTCTGCGAAACAAGGAATTTAATGTCTTCTACAATGCCCCCTGCCTGGTTTACGTGATTGGTCCCCGGGACTACCGGTCGCTCGATGTGGACTGCTCCCTTTTTGCCTGCTACTTCATGCTCACTGCCGCAGCGCGTGGATTGGGAACCTGCTGGATAGGTTTGGGAACAAACGTGAGGACTCCGGAACTCATGCGGGAAATAGGCATCCCCAAGGGTTGCAGGATAGTGGCTCCTATAATCATCGGCTACCCGAAGAACATACCGGAGCCTTCTCCGAGGAACGAACCAAAGATGCTGAAGATTGTATCCTAACGTTTCCGCTGATCGCACGAGGGCATAAATAGATCATAGTGCCTCACGGCCGCGGGTATATTTCCGCTCCCCTTGCCGGGAATTATTCTTTTGTCTTGACCTTGATAATGATGCTTCTGCAGCATTCAGCGTTCTTGATCTCGAAACGGTCGGGTCTTTCAACAATCTGATACTGGCCGTTCGATTCAACCTCCAGGCTGTCCTTCGTCAAGCCCCCCTCCTTGGGTATAAACATCGTTCGCCCGATGGGAACCACACCTTCCTTCAATAGTGCCATAACAAACTCCTCAGTTAGGATTCTTAGTTAAAGTTGATACGCTGATTCAAATAAATAAAGCGTCGGAGTCACTGGCAGCCGGCTTTATCGGTGATTGGCTGCATGGACTTATTTACAGTTCTCCGTAATTCATGCTTTTCCATCATCTATAGCTGGTTTTTCATATGCTTCAAGTTGCCATGCTTGATCATATTGCATGTGATCTGCAATCTTGGGTATGTCTGTTCCTGCAATTATTGATACATGGAACAAGCATCTGTGAAGATGTGCCCTGAGCATTTCCAGCGCGGCAAAATATGGTTCTCTGCTGTCAGATGGTCGGAAATGGCCGGGCAATTCAAACACTGAATCCCTATGATTGCGCAGACGTTCTTCGAATGTAAAGAATTGTCTGATGGCCTCTAACATGAGTTCGACAATAAGATACAAAGGCCCGTTGGCGAAATTTGATAGTTCCACCTGCTTGTCGACCAACAAGGAACGTATTTCATGGAGAGACCCCAAGGCTTTGTCGATACAGGCATCGCAGCATTCAAATGTGTTTAAAACTCGACGGTTCGCAAGACGTATGACTATCTCTTTGGCAACCCTCGTCTCTGTTGCTTCGGGCTGAACTGAGAAGGTGAGGAAGGGAATCTTTATCGATACTCCGGAGACACGATCATTAATCTTTTGCCTGGCCCGAGCAAGTAGATCACGCAAATCGAATTTGAAGGGTGGTTTCACATCACGCATAGCTTCCTTTCATTCATACTGACAACAATACCAAATTAGCTTTGATAAAAAAATTTATCAGATATTAACTTATTTCAACAAAAATTGAAAAGCAATTAATAATGGAAATCAATATGGTATGGGCTTTATGCTCCTGGTATATTGTGGTAACAAGAATAAAAAAGCAAGGGGATAGGGAGATAAACTGAAAATCGGGTTGTACGTATTAATGTTTGACATCGGGGTCTTCTTTTACCTATAATCCGCGTTCTGGATCGGATGGAATCTTACAACGCCCCTCATTTACTCAAGGAGAGGGGAAGTCTTGCAATAGAGAAGTCACAGCGGCTCGATCGCTAAGTAGAAGAACATAAGGCTCAAAGAACATACATCATGAGGATAAGAAATTTAGATACGGGCAGGATAGGCATTATCGGGCCGGGGAGGCTCGGTACGTCCCTCGCGTATAAGTTCGGCAGGGATAATAAAAGGGTAACCCTCTATTATCATGATACCGACGTATGCCGGGCAATCAATGCAGATCACCTCAATCCCAAACACCTTACCAAGGAGCTTGCGCGCAGACTCGGCGGCATGGATAATGTGCCCAGGTTATCTCCCACGGTCTATGCAACGAATGACCTGGAGCGTGTAGTTGATGATAACGATTTCATTTTTCTTACCATCACCATGAACAGGCTTCCGGAGTTTCTAGATTACCTGAAGCCGATGCTTGAAAAGAAAGCGGGAGACACGTGCCTTGTCACTCCTATCAAGGGTCTTATTTCCGATGAGATCACGAAGGAACTGATCACGCCGTCGCAATTGATTAATAATAACCTGTTCAACTTGAAGGAAAAGTATGAGGTGGTGTGTATCGGCGGCCCCTTCTTTGATATGGATATCATGCTGGGGCAACCCGTGTGCGTCACCGTGGCAGGGAACAAAAGTATCGCGAAAATAATAAGGGATGAGATCATCAGGTTCAACCGCAGAGAATTCACATCTTTCTATAATTTCGATATTGTCGGGGTAGAGGCGTGCGGCGCTCTTAAGAACATTGTGGCAAATATCATGGGAGTCCTGCATTCTTTGGATCTTGGCGATTCAATCCCAGGCACCATATTTGCCAGGTCTGGCGTGGAGATACGATCGCTCGCAAAATTACTTGGCGGCGGTTTCCAGGCGTTTCACAGCCAGGCGGGTGTCGGGGATATGTATATAACCTTGTCATCCGTCGCGAGCAAGAATTACCGGTATGGGAAATTTTATTACGAATTATATACAGGGAATCCCATTGAAACGAATATCAAGGTGCTTGAGAAGATCGACGGCACACCGGAAGGGCCTAATACCATAAGAAACGTAAATAAATATCTTGAAAAGAAAAATATGTACAGTCCGCTTTTTCACTGCGCCTATAAGATATTTAATGAAGTGGGGCATAAAAAGGATATCAAGGAGCAGATCATCCAGGCGTGCCAGTTCGACAGAAGAACGAGAGAGTATATCGGGCCCTTCTCGAGGGTGCTGTACAAAATATTTCCCAACTTATGGTATCGAAGGCATAAAGGGTTGCTTTCGAACCTCGAAGTATAACTGGGAGTGTCGCCGGCTTTGATAAGAAATAATGACAAGAGCAGGGTTTGGCAAAGCTCTCAATAAATACCAAAGGAGAACATGATATGGAACAGGTCAAGGTAGTATTGAACGACAACGAGATACCGAAGCAATGGTACAACATCCAGGCTGACTTGCCGACTCCCATGAAGCCACCCCTTCATCCGGGAACAGGGAAGCCTGTTGGGCCTGACGATCTATCCCCTGTCTTTCCCATGAATCTCATAGAACAGGAAGTTAGCCAACAACGCTGGATCGACATTCCCGAACCTGTCCTGGAGAAATATCTCCTATGGCGGCCGACACCACTTTACCGGGCCTTTAATTTTGAGAAACTCTTGGGCGCTCCTGTTAAGATATACTACAAGAATGAAGGTGTCAGCCCTGCCGGTTCCCATAAGCCGAATACAGCCATTGCCCAGGCCTATTATAATAAAGTCTTTGGAATTAAGCGGCTCGCTACGGAAACCGGGGCAGGCCAATGGGGAAGCGCGCTGGCCATGGCATGCAAGATATTCGATCTTGAATGCAGGGTATACATGGTGAGGGTCAGCTACGAGCAGAAGCCTTACCGTCGCATGATGATGAATACCTGGGGAGCAGAATGCATCCCCAGTCCGAGTACCATGACAAACGCGGGAAGGCAGGTGCTGGCGGAACACCCGGATTCGCCTGGCAGCCTTGGCATTGCCATCAGTGAAGCTGTTGAAGATGCCGTCACCCATAAAGACTCGCGCTATTCCCTCGGTAGTGTGTTGAATCACGTCCTCTTGCACCAGACCATCATAGGCCTGGAGGCGCAGAAGCAGATGGAGAAGATAGGCGTATATCCCGATGTCGTGATAGGCTGTGCAGGCGGCGGAAGCAATTTTGCCGGGATAGCTCTTCCGTACGCAAGAGATAAGATTCATGGCAAGAAAGTCCAGATCATTGCCGCGGAACCGACCTCCTGCCCGACCATGACCAAAGGACCATTTGCCTATGACTTCGGTGACCTCGCCAAATTGACGCCCCTCCTTCCCATGCATACCTTAGGGCATGATTTTGTGCCGGCGCCAATCCATGCGGGAGGATTGCGCTATCACGGCATGGCCCCCATCGTCAGCCACCTCGTCAATGAAAAACTGGTTGAGGCGAGGGCATATAATCAGATGGAGACCTTTGATGCAGGCGTGAAGTGGGCCCGGACCGAATGTTTTATACCGGCGCCGGAAACGAATCACGCCATCGCCGCTGTGGTGGATGTGGCCATGAAGGCGAAAGAAGAAGGCAAGGAGAAGGTCATCCTCTTCGATTGGAGCGGCCACGGCCTTGTTGATCTTGCGGCTTATGACGCCTATTTATCGGGAAAGCTTGAGGCCTATGAGTTGCCGGATGAAGAGATCCGGAGGGCATTGAAGGCCATTGAGGGACTACCGAAGCCATAAATAAATCAGCCTTCCATAAACGCTTAAGCCGTCAGGGGAAAAACAAGATTCCCCTTGACGGCTTATTTGTTTTTAGACATGTTATAAGACATGCCTGAATTCGGTAGCGAACGCAGTGCCCGCAGCTTGCTGCGGAGAGCTTCAAATGGCATTATTAATGCAGCGAGCTGATATCGTGGATAAGTATGACCAATTAGAACTCAGGTGTTCCCGTCTTGGGGGTGAAGTCAAATTCTCATACTGCCGGAAGGAGGGCGGAGACCTGCCGTGCCTTCGCATCATCAGTTGCTGGTATCCCTTTTTTCCCATTGAACAGTACCTGAGAGAAACCATCACCGAAGAGTCATGGAATGCCTTTATCGGTCGGATGCCTAAGGACAAAATCACAACGCTTATCGAACTCGTCGAGGCGGCGAAAAAAAGTGCTCAAATCAAAGATGAGTGATTATTATGGATCTCTTTGATCAGAAAGACACCGACATCGATCTCAGTCCCCTGGCAGATAAGATGCGCCCCCGGGCTCTCAACGAATTCGTCGGGCAGTCACACCTCTTGGGCCCGGGCAGCCTTCTTCGGCGAGCCATTGAAGAAGACAGGCTTTTTTCGATGATCTTCTGGGGACCGCCCGGCTCGGGGAAGACCACCCTGGCCCGCGTCATCGCCCATGAAACAAAATCCCATTTTGTGAGTTTCTCCGCTGTCCTTTCGGGCGTCAAAGAGATCCGGGCTGTTGTTGATGAAGCGCAATCCCAATGGCGTTACCACCGCAAGAAAACGATCCTCTTCGTAGATGAAATCCACAGATTCAACAAGGCACAGCAGGACGCTTTCTTGCCCCATGTCGAAAAAGGCCTCATTACACTCATTGGTGCGACTACGGAAAATCCCTCCTTTGAAGTGATTTCGCCGCTCCTGTCCAGGACGCGGGTCATGCTGCTGAAGCCCTATTCAGACAGCGAACTGGCGGTTATTATCAACCGGGCCGTGCATAACAAAGAAAAGGGCTTAGGAGACCTTGCTTTCGAGACAGAACCGGACGCGGTTGAGCATATAATCTGGTCGGCCGACGGAGACGCCCGCATGGCCTTGAACAGCCTTGAGGCGGCAGCGTCTCTCCTGCGAAAAGAGGAGACGGGCGCAAGAAAAATTACTCGCGCCGTGGTGGAGGAAGCCCTCCAGAAGAAGGCGTTGCAGTATGACAAGGGAGGTGAGGAACACTACAATCTCATCTCAGCTTTTCACAAGAGCCTTCGTGGCAGTGACCCGGACGCCGCCCTCTACTGGCTGGGCCGCATGCTTGCCGCCGGCGAAGACCCCCTCTACATAGCCAGGCGCATGGTGAGATTCGCTTCGGAGGATGTTGGCAACGCCGAGCCTGCGGCTCTCGGAATCTCAGTTTCAGCCATGCAGGCATTTCATTTTATCGGTCTTCCTGAAGGGGAACTTGCCCTCGCCCAGGCCGCCGTTTACCTTGCTACTGCCCCGAAGAGCAATTCACTTTATATTGCTTACGGCAAGGTCAAAGAAAGGATAAGCGAAACCGGCACCCTCGCCGTGCCGCTCCATATAAGGAATGCCCCGACGCGTTTGATGAAGGATCTTGGTTACGGCAAGGGCTATCAGTACGCCCATGAATTTGAGGATGCCTATGTCCCCCAGGACTATCTGCCGGACGAACTCATGGGAGAGGTTTATTACAGGCCCACAGCGAGGGGACATGAGAAGATCATCAAAGATAGAATCGAGAAATGGCGGAAGTTGCGAGAGTCAGCGCATGAACAAGGCAAAAAAAAAGGGGAGACTTGAAGTCTCCCCAAGGTCAGGAGGAGTGAAGGTGTTTACCTTCTTAGTTTTGGAGTTTACTACCGGCCAATCATGCCCGTTATTAACCGATAATTAACTTGTTGTTATGCTTTGAGGATGCATAGGTCATGCCATGATCCGGCAAATGCGTGTAAGTCATTTATATTACGTAACTAATGGGGTATGTCTGAGGTAAATGGCGTGGCCGCCGGAAGAAAGGAAAGGGCAATAAATGTCGATGAGGGTTGCTGGTAAATGGTTATAGCGCTTGAAAAAACAACTACTTAAGAGATGAACGTCAATTGTTTTTGGGATCGACATAATTGTCGGATTTTTTCAGTCCATTCTGCAATTTTAGGGGAAAGAATTCGTTGACTTTTCATGCCGATGAAATATGATGGCACACCTCTAAAAGACAGTATAAGCGCTGCTTCCCTTTAGCGGCGACGAATCGGGGTTGTAGATATAAAGTATAATATATACGAAGAGTTGCATGGGTATTGGTAGATGAAGGCACAGAATAAAGTTATATGGCAGCACCGCGCTCCCGACTATGGCCGGCGTTTCTTGCAGCCCATCGCCGTTACGATTGTCTGTACCGTCTTCATCTGTCTTATTCTGATCATGGGGATCATGGACATCCGGCGAAGCGACAGGAGCCTTATGGGTTTCATGGAGAGCCAGGGCCTGGCCATAATCGGGGTTGTTGAGAGGCTTGCCCAGGAAAACCTCAATGCGCTGATTCAGGCTTATCAGAGGGATAGCGGCGGTACCTTTGCTCCCCCTGTTGATGAGGCCTTATTACCGCAGAAGTCACTAACAGCTGCCCTTGTGGATATGGGACGCGAAATTGATAATCAATGGAAGGCGCATCACCTGAGCGACGAATATCTGGGAAAATTTGCCGAAGAGAAGGGTCTATGGTTTGTGGCCGTCTTGGATAGAAGGGGAAAGGTCGTCTACCAGAGCAGGGCTCTGCATGCGGACCTCATTGGCGGAGATGCGGACAGGGTTTTGGGAAGAGACGCCATCACCATTGATCTTTTCTCAAGGCTTGGCAAGGACAAGAAGATCGGTTTTGTAGCATTACGGCGAACGGATGGGAGCGGGACAGTCATTATCGCTCTGGATCGCGACGGGCAAAGATATTGGGGCATTAAGGTATCCATAGAAAAGGCCCTGGAGAGATTGGGGCAGGGACAGGGTTTGGTCTATATTAAGATCATGGATCAGCGTGACATGATCCTTGGCAGTTCGGGGCAGGCACCTGATAAAGATGAACAAGGCAAGATGCGTATTGATGAAATCCTTGCCGGTACAAAGAAATTTGAAAGCCGGAAGATTGTTTCCCATGACAAGAAAGTTCTGGAGATGGCTGCACCCATATACCTGTTCGGCAAGGTGGCAGGGGTCGCGAGGCTTGGTCTTGATCGCGAGGGAACGGATGAAATCCTTGCTGAGAACAAGCGTAATATGATCTTCTTTATGTCCTCTGTAATCTTGATTACGCTCTTGGCGATGTGGATACTCTATCACAATCAGAACAGGCATCTGGCAGGAATTGTGGAGATGGAAAGACAGCTCGAGAAAGCCGAGAGGTTATCTGCCCTTGGGCAGCTCGCCGCAGGTGTCGCTCATGAGATTCGCAATCCCCTTAATGCCATAAGTATGGCCAGTCAGAGACTGAAGCGGGAGTTCATGCCGGCTGATGAGGACAAGATCAAGGAGTTCCAGACACTGGCCGGTGTGATCCGTGATGAAATCCGACGTTTGGATGGAATTATCGAAGAATTTCTGACGTTCTCAAAGAGCCGGCGGTTGGAGCTGCACGAATATCCTGTTGCAGAGGTTCTTCAAAAGATTGTCAATCTCATTCAGGAAGAGGCAAAATTAAAAGGGATCACATTGGATACCAGGTACAAAGATAACCATGCAATTATTCCCATGGACGTAGACAAACTGCAGCAGGCCATTTTTAATTTCGTAAAGAATGCCATGGAATCCATTTCCGGTGAGGGCACCGTCCGTATTGTCGTTGATTCGAGCGGAAAGGACCGGGTCATAATAAAAATTTCCGATGATGGATGCGGTATGGACCCTGAAGAGATAGAGCGCATTTTCAATCCTGAATATACGACGAAGGAAAAGGGATTGGGTCTCGGACTTCCCCTTGCACATGAGATTATCCGCGGTCACGGGGGAGAGATTCGTGTTTTAAGTCAGCCGGGTTCGGGGACGACCTTCGAGATATCACTGCCTGCAGGAAGGGTGGGAGAGAAGAATGGCACGGTCTAAAGGAATTCAGGCATGAAGAAGTTAAACATACTCGTGGTCGAGGATGGCCAGTCCCAGCGAGAGATGCTCCGCGATTTTCTCGTCAGAGAAGGACATAGTGTAGCGGAGGCTGAGAATGGAGACACCGCCATCCAGTCCGTTTTAAAGGGTCATTTTGATATGATCCTCCTGGATTACAAGATGCCGGGCATGGATGGCATGCAGGTCCTCAAAGAGGTGAAGAAAATCAATCCGGAAATCGACGTGATTATCATTACCGCATACGGAACGATAGAAACGGCAGTGGACGCCATGAAAGCCGGCGCCATAGACTATATTACAAAACCTGTTGAATTCGATGAACTCCTGATCCACGTGGATCGAGTATCAGAGCGGCGTACCCTGATCCGTGAAAATGAGATTCTCCGTCAGGAACTCTCGGAGAAGGGCGTCACCATGGACAAGATCATTTATCAGAGTCATAAAATGGATGTCCTGATCAATATGGCGAGCAGAATCGCAGTGAGCCGCGCCACTGTTCTTATCAAGGGAGAAAGCGGAACGGGCAAGGAATTGCTGGCCAGGTTGATCCACAATCTCAGCCCCCGTTCAGCAAAACTGATCAGTGTGGTAAACTGCAGCGCACTCCCGGAGAGCCTCTTGGAGAGCGAGCTTTTCGGTCATGAAAAAGGGGCATTCACAGGTGCAACGGCGAGAAGGATTGGCAGATTTGAGGAAGCCGACGGCGGGACCCTCTTCTTGGACGAGATTGGCGATATAACCACTTCCGTCCAGGTAAAATTACTTCGCTTTTTGCAGGAGCGCGAATTCCAGCGTGTGGGCGGCAATCAGACCATCCACTCCGATGTGCGGATTATCAGTGCAACCAATCGCGATCTGGAATCCAAGGTCAAAGAGGGAACATTCAGGGAAGACCTATTCTACAGGTTGAACGTGGTTGTGATGGACATACCCCCCCTGAGAGAGAGAAAGGAAGACGTACCCCCGCTCATAGATCACTTCCTCAAACGCTTTGCCGCGGACAACGGCAAAACCGTGACGGGTATAACCAGCGAAGCGAGGGACCTTCTTTTGAAATATGATTATCCGGGCAATGTCAGGGAACTGGAAAATATCATTGAACGCGCTGTGGTGATATCCCGAAATTCGGTCATCTCCATAGATGACCTGCCATTCGACGAAGACAGGATCTATCCTGAAGATGCAGGGAAAAAGGGAGAGGGTTTGCTGCGGGGATCAATTGAAGAAATGGAACGCAAATTGATTCTCGAGGCCATGGAGAAGTCAGGCGATCATCAGACAAAGGCCGCCGAAATCCTCGGCATCAGCGAGCGCATGCTGCGCTACAAACTTAAAAAATACGGCCTAAAAGAATGACGATCTTTTTAAAGGCTTCGCCTCGTCATTGCGAGGGACGAAGAATCACGGCAGTCTATCTAATATTGTAAGATGGAGACTGCTGCACTTATCCTCAACGTGCGCAATATTCGCAATTTCCTTTTCTCGCATTCTCAGAAAATCCTCAAAGAGTGTATTTCACCAGAGCTTGCCTCAACCCCCGTTTGATATGGGCGTATGTCCTGCGGTCTTTCTTGGCCAGCTCTGTTGCCAGTGCCATTGCCTTATCATAAAGCGTTTCTTCGGGGTACACGGCCGAGACAATCTTCATGGCCAGCGCCTCCTTGCCCCCTACTCGCTTGCCCGTGAGTACGAGTTCATTCAGAGCGTAGTGGTCTGGTAGCAAGAGAAGGATTTCATACATGATCGGGCTGAAGAGAATCTTGATGTCCACTTCAGGAAAGCAAAAGAAACCCCTTTCTTCCCTCATTAGGCGGAAATCCAGCGTTGTGGCGAGAATGGCGCCGCCAGCGTAGACATGACCCGTTAGACACCCGATCGTAGGCATGGGGAGCAGGGAGAATCTTAGAAATAATTCGTCAAGAATCTCTATGAATTTCGGAAAATAATCGTGCGGCTGCTTGAGGAGCCAATCCAGATTGATGCCATTACACCAGAATTTCGGATCACTGCTCGTCAAAATCAAGGCACAGTTCTCTGCGGAGGCTTCAAGTTCATCCATTATGTCATGATACTCGCCGACCACGTCTTCGGTCAGGGTATTGGCGTTGGCGCCGTTGGTCAGGGTCAGGACATAAACGGCTCCTTCTTTCGTTAGTTCCATAGTAGGCATACATCAGCTCCTTGGTGAGTCTTCATGACTGCCATATCCCCGTTCATTTTTTACACCTGACGCTCCTCTAATCATCTCTATTTTTTCTCGTCTTCCGGTCTGGGTTTGGGCAGCTCGCGCTTTTTCTGCTTTCTCCTCTTCTCCTCCATTTCTCTTTTCTTCCTCAAGTCTTCCCGTTGCTCCTTCTGTTTATATTTATCCTCAGATCTCTTTCTTTGGACAAGTTGCCTGTCTCTTCTTAATTGTTCATCGCGTTCCTTGAGCTGTCTGTCGGGCGGCTTATTGAGGAGTCTCTGCTTATCTCTATCCTGGCCCACCTTAAGGCGATCGGCGGTCTCCTTCCTTTCCCTGTCTCTCAGCTGTGTCCTCTCGTCATACCTCCTGAGAAGGATCTCCTTCTGCGGCATCTTAACGGGCCTGGTCTCCTGCAGCTTCTTGTAAATAAGATTCCTGTTATAAAGGGTCGTTCTATTCTGGGGGTTCAAGGCGACGGCCTTATTCATGTCCTTCATCGCGCTGTCATACCTTCCAAGTTGAACATACAGCGCCCCGCGATTGCTGTAGACCTTGGCATCATTGGGTCTTAATACGACAACCATGTCATATGCCCTCAGGGCCTCCTGGTAATTACCTGCGTACGTTTGGTACTGCCCCTTTTCAAACCAATCCGTGGCTACCAGCGTATTAACTGCTTTTTTATACTCTTCCCGCTTCTCTGTGGTCGCTTCGGCCGCCGCCAGTTGCTGCTGCAAAGCGTCGATCTGTTTGAGCGCTTGTGACGCCTCGTCCCTCGCCTCTGCAAGATCCTTAACCAGTTGCTGATTATTCCGCAGTTTTTCTATCGAGGAGGCAACCTCGTCGGGATCGGCAGTTATCTTCGCCTTAAGCCTATATTCCTTTCCATCCCATTTCTCTTCGAGAATAGTTGTCTCGACTACGCCTGCCGCCAGAGTCGTTATTTCATCTTTGGCAACCTGGTAATCTCTGACGACGGTAACGCTTTCCACGTACGTGCCCAGCTCCTCGAGAAGCAGCCTCTTTACCTGTTCAAGGGCGATGGCACGGCACGATATCTTGCTGTCTATTTCGCCGGCTTCGTATGTGTATTCACGGATAAATGTCTTCGTTTCTGCACGCACGGGGAGAGCGGCAAAGCATAGTGAGAAGCACGTTAAATATAATATGATTATTTTCACTTCAGGAAGGCACCGTTCCGGCAAATATTTTCATCAACAAATTATCCTTCATCAGCCAGCGAAGTATAGGGGAGGCGGCGACGCAAGTCAATATAATTTGGCTGCGGGGTACAACGGAGAACGCTGACTTTAATGCGAAGTTGCTTCTCCACTATGACCGGCTGTGAATGCCTCGGATTTTCCGGGTTGCCGCATTTGTAAACATCAGTCACGGGAAAATGATATCAACCATCTGTAACACATTCGATGTACGACGGGACTTACACCCTAATACAGGCAACAACGATAAGTAAAAGGAGTCAGATGAAACAGGAAAGAGACCCGCGTTAATACCGGGTCTCCTTCCTGTTTGCCGAAATGCTTTTGTCGAGAGATCTTTACGCCTTTGAGTGTCTACTGACCGGTAGGGGTCACTATGGAAACTGCCGCTGTGTAGTCCGACGCGTTGAACGGCAGTTTCATGACAACAAGCCTGTATGAATAGGATGTACCCGGCTTGAGTCCCTTATCCGTATATGTGTTAAGATCCACCGGTTGCTTCTGAAATATTTTTTCAAAGTTGCCGCTTCCCGTTCTTCTCTCGATCATGATGAGATCTGCAGTCTTTGAACGGTTCGCCCAGGTCAATTTTACTTCCGATAAAGATGAGGCTGCGGCTTGCAGATTCTCGGGTGGATAAGGATTTGTCGTGGCACTGGTTTCCTCCGGCGATGGAGTGACATTGTTCGCCCTGACGGATGCGATAATGTAATAGTAGGTTGTTTCCGGCTCCAGGCCTGTATCAAGGTATGTGGTCACATTTGGTCCCAGCTTTATCGTAGGAGAACTTGGATAATTACCTTGATAAGATGGTCTCCGGGCAATCCAGAACCCGTCCTCATTACTGGCATTGTCTGTCCAAGTCAACTGCAGCGTCCTGCTGGAAGTGGCCATCGGAGGATGAGCATGAAAATTTGATGGCGCTGCTGACGGGCCGGGTATGATTGCCTCGCATTGGCCCGAGGCCTCACCACTCGAGTTGTAGGCCGTTAAGGTATAGACGTATTTAACATCGAATTTCAGGTCCTTGTTATCTATATATTGGGTGGTATTTGCGGGGAGCTCAGCGATCTGCTGTTTGCCTTTGCCCGGCTCATAGCGGTATAAAATATATTTTGTCTCGCGCTGGGCGTCTTGCCAGCGTAATTTGATGCCATTTACAAGGTTGGCAAATTCCACTTGCATCATGCTGGGTGGACTGGGCCAGTTACTCCAAATATTTGCCGGATATTCATTGGAATAGCCTGAGTACGTGCTGCCGTTATAGGCACGCATCCGGTAAAAATATCTTGCCCCGGGTTTCAACAGGGGATCTTCGTCAGTGAAGACATTATAGCCTCCGGTGCCTAAGACGGCGATCTGCGCATAGTCTCCTCCCGCCTCCGGCCGGCGCTCCACCATAAAGCTCTTTATGTTCTTTGCATCAGCAGTGCTGTATGACCAAGTAAGTTTAACATGACCGGCGGTATCAGCCGCGGCCATGAGATTGGTCGGAGCCGGCGGAATCATCGACACTGTATCGATGTTTCCAGGGGCTGTCGATGGAGAAATCTTGCCCTTCTCTGCGGCATATGAAAAAGATGTCACCAGTACGGCTGTCATTACTACCATTAATATCCTGATCTTCATTTAATGCCTCCATTCTGAGGTTTATATCTATCAGAGTTTCTGCGGTACTTATTTCTTGAGCCATCATATGTTTTGTTCTCATTTGTTTAATTCAGACGCGCTCGGCGGCCTTGCGAAGGAGGACTTCCCAGTCCTCGTTCACCATCTCCTGAATTTGATCCAGGTCTCTGTCCGTCAGATGCCTGAACCGTCCCTGAAGCTTGAAATACTCTCTCACGAGGTATTCCTTGGGTTTGTAGTTGATAGTGTATTTGTTGCCATTTTCGACTTCATAAAGAGGGAAGATATTCGTCTGCACCGCCATGCGGGCAATTTTGACGGACATCTCCGAGGGGATGCGCCATCCCGTGGGACAGCTTGCATAGACGTGGATGAACTTGGAACCCTTCAAGGCCTTGGCCTTCTGAACTTTGCGGACGAGATCCTCAGGAAAGGCGATGTTTGCCGTAGCGGCATATGGAATACGGTGGGCAACCAGCGCCTCAACGATGTTCTTCTTGCGCATTTTTTTCCAATCCTGCCCGGGTGTGGTTGTCGTCCAGGCGCCGTAAGGCGTGGACGAGCTGCGCTGTACACCCGTATTCATGTATGCCTCGTTGTCGTAGCACACGTAGATGAAATCCTCGTTCCTTTCAACGGCGCCGCTCAGGGCCTGAAAACCGATATCGAAAGTGCCGCCGTCACCAGCCCAGGTGACGACGGTGGTCTCCGTATCACCTTTCACATCGAGGGCGGCGCGGACACCGCTCGCTACGGCCCCGCCGGTCTCGAAAGCGGAGTGGATGACAGGAACCTTCAGGGTCGACTGCGGATAAGGGCCGGCAATAATGGACCAGCAGCACGCCGGCAGCACCACGATAGTCTTTGCCCCGAGGGCCTTCAGTGTGAACCGCATGGCGATGGCCGCGCCGCATCCGGGACAGCCGACGTGTCCCGAGTACATGTACTCATCATCTTTCGTATCGAGTTCCATGAATCACCTCTTAAACTCCCATCCACACGCTTTCATTTTCCGGGTATGCTGCCTCCTTGGTCTTCCAGTATATTTCTTCGAGCAGTTCCATCGTTATGTCGAGGCCGCCGATTCCCGCGATATAGCCGAAAACTGGAGGACGTCCGGGGGTGTTGCATAATGCGGCGCGCAGCTCTTGGGCAAAGATGCCGCTGGCCCCGAAGGAAAAGTTCCGGTCGATGACAGCAATTTTTTTTGCCCGCGAGGTGGCTTTTCTGACCATGGCAACGGGGAAGGGACGGAACAACTTCATTTTCAGAATACCGACCTTTTCGCCCCTGTCCCTCAGTTTCCTCAGTACCAGGCGGCATGTACTGGTTGCCGTTCCCGAGGTCACGAGAATGATTTCTGCATCGTTACAAGATATGGCCTCCACGGGACCATAGCGGCGCTGGAATATCCCGTAAAATTCTTCCTGGATTTGGTCGAAGCGAACCAAGGCCTCGTCCATGGCCATGGCGATGTTCTGGCGCATTTTCATGTAGAAGCCTGGCGGTACAAGCTGTCCGAAGGCGCAGGGATTTTCCGTATCGACCTGAAATCGGGGTTCATACCGGGGAAGGAAACGGTCAACGTCTGCCTCTGCAGGCACATCGACAGGCTCGTAGGTGTGGGAGAGGTAAAAGGCATCAAGAACCACCATCACCGGCAGGTATACACGCTCCGCCAGCCGATACGCCTGGAGCATTGAATCCAGGACTTCCTGGCCGTCTTCGCAGTAGAGTTGTATCCATCCGGTGTCGCGCTGGGCGAGGCTGTCCGTCTGATCTGTCCAGATGTTCCAACCAGGGGCAAGAGCACGGTTTACCTCGGCCATGACGATGGGCAGCCGTGCACCCGATGTCCAGTGCAGGAGTTCGTGCATCAAGGCAAGTCCCTGCGATGATGTGGCTGTGAAGGTCCGCACCCCGCAGCTCTGTGCCCCGATCAGCGCCGCCAGGGCGGAATGCTCGCTTTCCACGCGGAGGAAACGCGCATCCATGATCCCGCTGGCACAGTATTCCGAGAGAAGCTCAACGATGTGCGTTTGGGGGGTAATGGGATATGCCGAAATCACCTGAACCCCCGCCAGACGCACTGCCTCGGCAACAGCATGGCTTCCTTCAATGACCCGTTTCATATATCTTCCTCCCTGAGGGTCATGGCATTACGCGGGCACTCCACCACACAGAGTCCGCAGCCCTTGCAGTAGTCGTAGTTGATGTGGCGTTCGTTGTTATTCTTTTCCCGGATAACTGCAATATCAGGGCAGAACATGTAGCAGTTATCGCACTGATTGCAGATTCCGCAGTTGAAACAGCGCTCGGCCTCCCTGATGGCCAGATTGGTGGAAATCTTCAGATCGATCTCCTTGAAGGAAGTTCGCCGCTCCTCTTTCAAGAGGCGCGGCCGAGTAATCCGGGGCTGGAACTGGAAATGGTCGGTATTGATTTCTTCGTAGCTCACAACATGGGTATTTCTGAGGCGGCGGCTTCCTTCCATGTACATTTCCATGGAAAGTGATGGTCCCTGTCCCACCCGGCATTCCGCGAGTTTCGGCACGATGGCCTCCATACCGCCGTGAAAGAAAATATCGAGGGCCATCGCGGCCTGTTTACCGGAAGCGACGGCATGGGCGACGCTCTTTGTTTCATTTGTAAGATCTCCTCCGAAAGCCAATGCAGGTCCGCTTTCCGGAGAGATCAGAATGGTATGGGAGAGCGTAAGGGATACCTTGGTCTTATCCGGGGGATTGTACCAGTCTTCTGCCGGTTCCGCGCCGGTCGCCTTGAAGACCCGCTCAACGCGGAGTTCACGGGTCTTTCCTTCATCCGGGAGAATGTTAGCCCGGCCGCGGCTGTCTTCTCCGGAGATTTTCATCTCCTGAAGTGTTAAAGTGTATTGTGCTCCGTCTGTTGTTATTCCTAAAGGAGTGACCAGTTCCCTCAGTTCCACGCCCTCCTCGATGCCCATTTGTACCTCTTCCTCAAAGGCCGGCATATCGCGCCGCCGGCGTCTGTATAAAATGACGGCCTTCCCGCCGCAGCGGATGACGCTCCTCGCCACGTCTATTGCCGTGTTCCCGCCGCCGATGACGGCGGAGACACCAAGGAGAGGAATCGTGTTACCCTGACGAAGCTGCCCAAGGAACTGGAGCCCGTTTTCGATCGCATTCGTCTTCTCGCCGGGAACTCCCAGCTTCACTGTGCGGGAATGTCCGCAGCCCATGAAGACCGCATCGTAACGTCCTGCGGCATCTTGCAAAAATTCGCTTCCAATCTTTTGCCCTGTCAGGATACGGACGTTCTGTGCTTCGATGTTAGCTATGTCGCTTCTCAGCGCCGCCAGGGGAAGACGGTAGACGGGTATCCCCCAGCGCAATACCCCGCCAGGCTCAGGCATAGCCTCAAAGACATCGCAGGAATATCCCAAAAGCGCGAGGAAATATGCGGCTGAGAGGCCTGCAGGCCCTGCGCCGACTATTGCTATTCTCTGTTTCTTGGCTGCGAGTCGCGTGAGAATGGGCTTCAGGTCATAACGGCCGGCGGTCTCTGCAAGAAAGCGTTCTATGGAGTGAATGGCTATGGCTTCGTCGAACTCCCGGCGGTTGCATACCCCCTCGCAGGGATGGGGACAAACACGCCCACAGACGCCGGGGAACGGGTTTTCCTGGAGAATCATTTCCCAGGCCTCCTTGAATGATCCCTGGGCGCTCAGCATTTCGATGCGAGCGATGTCTTCGCCCGCTGGACAGGTCGCGCTGCACGGTGATGTTTTCTCATCGAACTGAGGACGCAGAAAGCGCCACGACCCTGTTTTATTGCTTTCCGTAGATTGGGAAGAACAGGGAATCAATAGAGGAGAAAGGGTGTCTGCTTCATTCATGTTTCATTCCCCTATGAATTTCCGGCTGTCACTGGGCCCGGTGCGGAAGCAGGTTCTATGAGTCCCAGAAGCTGGACTTCCCTGTAAGCGTCTTCTGCAGCCGCAATATTTTGCTTATGTGTGTCGGGTATTTCCTCCTCAATGACGGCGCGGATGGCATCCAAGGGAGGCATATCCATCATACGCGCAAAGGCCCCCATCATGGCTGTGTTGACGATAGGATGGGTCCTCGTACCCAGTTGGTTTCTTAAGGCGATCCGGTTTGCATCTGCAAAGGCCAGCCGGTAGCCTTCGAACGGCTTTCGTTCGATGGGGGCGGCGGAGCCGTTGATAAGCACCCATCCGCCCGGCTTGAGTCCCCGTGTAACGCTAATACTGTGGAGAAGAGTCTGATCCTGGACCACTACGTGATCAGGGTAATTCACATTTGTCCGCAGCAAAATCTTTTCCTTGTCAAGACGGACATAAGCCTCCACAGGGGCTCCCCGCCTTTCTACGCCGAAGAAAGGAAAACTTTGCACCTGGTAGCCGGCGCGGAAGAAAGCCTTGGCCAGCAGGATTGTTGCAACTACGGTGCCCTGGCCGCCGCGCCCGTGAAAGCGGATTTCAAGCATAGTCAACTGTCCGCATGTTTATGCCTTGCTCCATACCACAGCTATTGCCCTGGCCGGTTTTCCGCCGAGAGACCGGAGGCCGTGATTTATGTCCGATTCAAAGTAGATTGTGTCGCCCGGATCAAGCCTTTCCACACGCTCGTCGGTCCGGAATTCCAGCCTCCCTTCGAGGACAAATAAGAATTCTTCACCTTCGTGGTTTGTAAACACCATATCACCCGTATCCACGGGCTGAAACTCCACCAGGAGAGGTTCCATATGCTTGTCGCCCTTGTGCGTTTCAAGGGATTCGTAAATATAATCGATCTCACCTTCATGGTGATGGTGGGGACGGCGTTTTATCTTGACTCTTTCGCCGCTGCGGGTGACGGATATTTTCGTATCAGCCGCTTCCTCCTCGAAGAAAGAGGCCATGCCAACGTTGAACGCCCTCGCCAGTTTCAGGAGTGTGGCCACAGGGGGTACCACATCGCCATTTTCAATCTCATCCAGAACGGTCTTGGCGATACCGGTCTTCGCTGCGAGATCATGAAGAGTGATCTGTTTCTTGTGCCGGAGTTCTTTTACGACGCGTCCGATCTTTAGTCCCTCGCCGGACCTATTCATATCATTATTTCTTGCCATCTCTGCACCTCGGCGGAAGTCATTTACGGTGAAACAATCTGTTTGAAAGTAAATTTCAGGGCTGCCGTTTCTTACGGACGAGATTATAAGACAGCACAGGATAGTAAGTCAAGAAGCAGGAATGAGAAAACACCTGGCGGGAAGTTAATTGCTGAAAGAGTAGATTTGAGCAGTACGCGCCGGCTCTTCTTTGCCCGCGGTTGATACTTTGTTGCGCCCGGCGCGCTTCGCAGCGTAAAGGGCGGCATCGGCGGCCTGGAGAACTGTCTCTCCTGTCCCTCCATGCTCCGGAAAGCTGGCGACTCCCAGGGAAAGCGTGATGCTGTCAAGCGGCCTGCCGTTATAGTAAATCTCCAAATCCTGTACGAGCGTCCTTAACGTCTCGGCGCGTTTTTCGGTTATATCCATAGGGGCCCCGGGTAATATAAGGGTAAATTCTTCACCGCCGTACCTGCAGGCGACATCTTCTTTGCGAATGTTGCTTTGCAGGAATTTCCCCAGGTCACGGAGTACCAAGTCGCCTGCCTCATGGCCGAAAGTATTGTTGAATCGTCGGAAGTGGTCGAGGTCTATCATAATAATTCCGAGGGGAGTTTCGTAACGCTTGGCTCGACTTATTTCCCGGATTAGAGTTTCCTCCATGTAGCGGCGATTGAAAAGACCCGTAAGGGGATCATGAATAGCCTGTTGTTTCAACGTATCTCTAAGCTTTATATTTGAGAGCGCCAGAACCAGATAGTCAGCCACCGTTACGGTCAGTTGCTGCATCTCGTCATTAAATCCTTCCGAAAGTTCATCAAATCCAGGCTGGGCGGAAGTTGATGGGGAAATCCTCTGCTGCAAATGAAGCATTCCCAGGGTCTCTCCCTGTGCCATCAAGGGAACGCACAAACCGCTTTTCCTGCCGCCGCCTAAGATATGCCGGCAGCATGAATCCGAGCGGAAATCGGCAGTAATGTGTATTTTTCCTTCCTGAAGAGCGAAACAATTTTCTGCGGGGAAAGTTTTTTCCCCGGACAGCGCCTTTCCCCAGGAAGTTACAGCCTCAAATAAATTCTGGGGAGAGCTGAGCATGAAAAGGGATCCGGCCGCAAGAGGAAATAAATCCTGAGCGAATTGGCTTATGACGGGGTACGTTTCCTCCAGGGAGATGCAGCGCTGAAGTTTCTCCGACATTTGATTGAACAAGTTGAGCCTCTGTTGACGCAAACCGTATTCATATACCATGGAGTGAAGTTTGTAATTGGTCTGCTCCAGCACACCTTCCATCTTTTCGCGCTCGACAACTTCATGTTGCAGTTCGTCATTAATTCTCCTGAGGTCAGCCGTCCGCCGGAAAACAGTTTCTTCCAGGTGCGATCTGTGTTTTTTTAACTCCCCTTCAGCCCGCTCCCTGTCCACGATTTCCTGCTGAAGTTGGGTATTTTTCTCTTCCAGTTGCATCTGCAAACGGCGCAATGAAATGTGTGTTTCAACTCTTGCCAAGACCTCATGCAAGTGAAAAGGTTTGGTGATATAGTCAATGCCGCCGGCTTGAAAGCCCTTCGCGATATCGATGGTCTCATCAAGGCTGCTTATGAAAATTACCGGCATACCGTGACCCTGTCCGTTGGATTTTAGATGATGGCAGACCTCATAACCGTCCATATCCGGCATTCTTATGTCCAATAGGATCAAGTCCGGCACTTCTGCTGCGAATGAACTCAGCGCCTCGGCGCCGCTCGAGGCTGACCGAACGCGATAGCCCTGTCTGGTAAGAGTCTCCGTAAGCAGCGCGATAATGTCCGGGGCATCATCCACAACCAGAATTTGAGGAACATTCTCCTTAGGCAGTTCCACGGTTTGTTTGTCTTTCACACCTTCTGCCTGTAATTTATTGTCCTGCTGCTCCATCCTGTCCCAGCCCTTTTTAATAGTTGCGATCCCCTATTTTTTCCAACGATGAGTTGTCCTAATCTCGTGCCGCTGCTGCCATCAATTAGTTATCAACGTAACGAATATATTCTTGTTGCTTAAGAATGATCAACTCTTTAAGGCACAACGTATTTGCCGCAATACATAGAGTATGCGAAAATACTTAACGAGTTTCTTGACGCAATTAATCAAAGAAAGATTAATGGTTCCTTGAACAGGATTATCGGCGCTCTTGGGCGTATACTTTAGAGAAAATGGACGGTACCGCACTATTTTACGACATGTTTTAACAGTCTGCTTTTTTATGGGGATACCCGAACTTTTGGTCGGCTGTCTGACTTTCTTTGTGAAATTATTTAGATACGCAAATCAGGAAAGGCTGTATCGCCTGCAATCTAAGCAGTCTATAGGTTCAAATACAATTGAATGGTGGGGGGTATCGAACCTTTTGTAATTTGGCGTCTTATTAAGTATGCGCTTGTAATCTCCGGTAAAAACATTTAAGACTACTGGCGGCTTTATATTGGCATATATATAATTTGACCTGTTGTCATAATCTCGAACGGGCTGATATTCGCTGTTACAAATGACGCCTTTTCCGCACTCTGGGTTTACGGAGCGGGCCAGTTTTCCTCAGGTGCAATAAAGAATGGATAAAGATGCATCAGCTCCCATTGTCACCGAACACGAATTGCGTGTTTTGATTAAAGCTTTGACGAAGTCCGTCGAATATATCCATAAGAGACATTTTATATTGACGTTTATAGCCGGCTTGCTGATTGGTTTGGGCGCCGGGTTTCTGATTGCCAATCTTGCTAACATGAATCAGAAGAGAGCTCCGAATGCCGAGGTACTGCTGAAAAAGGCGGATGAGACCTTGCAGGAGTTGCAGCAGCTCAGGTCCGTGATGAACAGCCTGAATGCGGCGAAACCGGGTGGCAACGCCGAAAAGACGGCAGTTCCTGAGAGGGAATCAATTGCCCCGCAAAGAAAGGCGGAGGGAGTAGAGACCATAAAGGATATCGCTGCATACCCCGCGGTTAGCAAGGTACACATCCACTATGCCAGGCAAGAGGACAAGGAAATGGCTGTGGCATTTTCCGATTTCTTACGGACACAGGGATATACCTCCCTTGACATGGAGAGGATACAGCACAACTGGAGAGACATCAGGTATTTTCATGGTGAAGACAGACAGGCGGCGCTGTTCCTGCAGAAGCAGTTTAACGATTTTTTCGCACATTCAATTTCTTCTAATAAGATTAATCTAAAGATCAAGTATCTCGGAAAGAGTTATCCCCGGGCGCAAAAAGGATCGCTTGAAATGTGGGTGCATTTTTGAGGCCAGGGGTCAGACGGTCAATGAAGCAGAGCGATAAATGCCAGAACTCATACCAGAAAGTTACATAATACTGATTGTCGGGATAATGGTCATATCGGGGGCCTTGGGCGGTATGGTAAGCGCCCTCGTGAGCGCGCGAGACGATCAGCCATTTTTTAGTTTAATTATCAAACACAGCTTGATAGGCGTAGTCGCTGCATTGATGGTCCCGCTGTTACTCAACCTGCTGTCCAGTGATTTGCTCGAGTCCGGGCAGACGAGACCGCTGAAGCTCTTTACCCTAAGCGGGTTATGCGTTATTTGTGCGGTGTTCTCCACCAGATTTCTTGAGCGTATGTATGGGAGCAGATTAAAACATGAAAGGCAGTATGCTCAGGCTGTTGATAAGAACGGCGCTCAGCCTGACAGAATAGAAGAACAAGTACTTAAGGCGCCGCCTGTAAGGAGCCCTGACAAGGCAAAGAAACCAGAAAACCAGTCAAGAATCTTGCGGGAGCTGGCAGTTGCAGAAGATGCAAAACTGACTCTGACAGACCTTATGGAGAATACAGAAATATCGCAAAAGGATTTTGATGAAACCGTCTCTCTGCTCATGGCCAAAGGAGCAGTCGCGCAGGAGTTAAGTAGCGGCAATCAGCTTAAGCTTGTATTAACGCCACGGGGACGGCAACAGTTGAACAAGACATCCGCCAATTGACATCAAACGGTTCATATCAAACATACTGTCGTATACGCATCTGATAAAAGACCCCTATTCATAACCATCTCTTCCTTCTGAAATACATCAACATGGAGATGGCGATGGCCAGCATAATGCCCCAGATTGAGAAATATCCCCAGTGCCATTCGAGTTCCGGCATATACTTGAAGTTCATGCCGTATACGCCGGCTAAGAATGTCAGTGGCATGAATATTGTGGCGATAATGGTTAGCACTTTCATAATTTCATTCATTCTGTTACTGATGCTTGAGAGATATATGTCAAGTATGCCGGAAAGCATGTCCCGGAAGGTCTCTATGGTATCTATCACCTGGATCGTATGATCATAAATGTCTTTCAGGTAAACATCCGTAGATTCCTTCACCAGGTGGCATCCCGTGCGTTCAAGACTGCTGATGGCTTCCCGCAGGGGCCAGACCGTTTTTCTCAAAAAAATCATTTCTCGTTTCAGGCTTTGTATGGCCTGAAGTATTTCTGCCGAGGGGCTTTTGATCAGTGATTCCTCGAGGACCTCAATTCGCTCACCCACTTGTTCGAGAATAATAAAATAGTTGTCGACTATCGAATCGATGAGGGCATATGCCAGGTAATCCGCTCCAGATCTTCTAAGCCGTCCTTTGCCGGCGCGGATTCTCTCCCGGACGAGTCTGAATATGTCTGTTTCCCTTTCCTGGAAGGATATGACAAATGTCCGGCCGAGGATGATGCTTATCTGTTCGGAATGGACCTCGCTTGCCTGACCGTCATTGCTGTAAAAAGCTTTGAGAACGATATAGATGTAATCACAGAAATCCTCCATCTTGGGGCGCTGGTCGGAATTCAGGATATCTTCCTGGGTGAGGGGATGCAGGCTGAAGATGGTTCCCAACTCTTCGAGTGCCTTTACGTCATGAATGCCATTGATATGTATCCAGGTGACTGTTGGACGATCCTTGAATTGCCAGCATTCACTGGCCGTGCTAACTTCCTTCTCCTCGATGTGGGCTTCGTCGTAGTTCAACACAGTAATTTTTGTACTTTCGGTCAACCGCTCTCCTATATGAACGAGAGACCCCGGGGAAAGACCGGTCTTTCCGGATCTCTTCTTGAGCCATCTGGACATGATCATCAGCTCCTTGTCTTGATTACCACTTTTACGGATGGCTCTCTTCTGCCCTCGAATTGAACCTCCGGGGGCACGATCAGCCTCGGTGTAAATGTAGTTGTTGAAGTCAGTGGCCGCAGGTCAATCGGTGCCGTCCGTATCCTTATTTTAGTGTGAAGCAGCTTGCCCGGTACCAGAACCGCAATCGACGGAGGTGTTACTGTGATCTTCTGGACGGCAATTCCCGGAGGCGGCGCATTTTCAGTTACAACCTCAACAGGAACGGAAACATGGACAAACCGCGAAGCAGTGACGGTGATGCGGCTGGGCTTGATCCCTACTATGGTAATGTTTGAAGGAGCATCTATCATGTCTTTCGTGAGTACTATATCCTGTCTGCCTTCCTGTATCTGTGACAGATTCAAGGATATCTTGAGTGCATCCATATTCAGGATCTGAAAGGCCTGCGGAGGACCAACAAGCATTACCCTGGCCTCAGAAATTTTCGGCTCTTCGATTACCCATTCAGGAGGTATGTTCAGGTATTCGACAGGTATGGTAAGATCCTTCTGTATTGATTCTCTCTGGTATCCGAAAATCATCCAGAGGGTACAGGCAAGGATAACGGCGATGACCTTCTCCTTCGTATTTTCTTTTAACCATCGTGCAATAGGTCCAGGCTTCTTTACGGGTGCTTTGCTTGTATAATAAGTTACCAGGACACCCTTGAGGGCCGACGCGTTTACATCCCTGATCCTTTCACCTTCGGCAATGCAGATGGTTCCCCTTTCTTCCGAAACAACTATGGAAATGGCATCCGACCGTTCAGAGAGGCCAAGGGCGGCGGTGTGGCGAAGACCAAGATTTTTGTAACGACTGGCATTCGGAGATAGGGGCAGATGGCATCCAAAACGAGTTACTACGTTTCCGTCGATAACAACAGCGCCGTCATGGCCTACGGAATGAGGATCAAAAATGCTTTCCAAGAGAGGCTCGCTGAGACTGCCATTCAGTTCCACGCCGCCGCTGAGGTGTCTGTCAAGAGGATCATTTCCCTGGATAACGATCAGAGCGCCGATATGCTTACGGGCAAGATCGGCTACAGTCTGTGCTATGATTTCAGAGGTCTGTCCGTGTGATGTCGTCCTTTGAATCTTTTTCCTGATGATGCCTAGAATCGCAAGACGTTCAAAGAATCTCCGGAGGTCTTCCTGAAATATAACAACGAGAACGAAAAGAAGGATGGCAAAAAATCCCTGTAAGACGACTGTGGTAAGGTAAAGCTGGAAGAATTTGGCGATGACATAGATAAAACCCAGGAGACTGATGCCGATGAAAACAAAACGTGATGCCCTGTCTTTAATCCATATCAGGAGTACGGAAATGGCTATCGATATGATGGCAATGTCAAGGACGTCCTGAATCCGCAGGCTCTGCAGCATTGACCAGACGCTATCTATCATAATCTGTCTTCTTTCATTTCAGAAGGATCATCCGTCCACTTCTTGACTTTGTTAAATAAAACACGGTGATATAATTTTTGCAATAGACAATATGTGCGAATCTCATTTTTTTTCTTGACAATGGTTTCCGCTTATGGTTTTCTCGGCACAACGATTGTTAATGAGCGTGGTGGACAGAATGAACACAAACGGGTTGAACAAAGGCTTTTATTACTGGAACTACTATTACCTATTGGTCTGCCTGTTGCTCAGGAGGTATTAGCGCCAGTTAAATGAGACATAAGAGCCATGGGTAGACTGAGGGAAGCTGCCCATGGCTTTTTATTTTGTGAGGCCATGGGAAGAGATGTTTCCATGGCCTTTTTTAATTCCATAAGACCTGTCCCCGCATACAAAGCGGAACTTGCAGGAAGTGCGTCCGGTCAAGCACGGCCTTGAGAGAAGGACGCAGTCTAATTGCCTGCGGGCGAGTGAAGCGGGCGGAGACTCTTAGACTTAATTTTGAAAGGGGAGAATCGTGATTATTGTGATGAAGAAAGGCGCAACCGAAGGACAGATTGAGAACGTTATTGCCTGGATAGAATCCGTGGGCTACAACGCCCATCCTTCACGGGGTGTGGAACGGGCTATCATAGGTGCAGTCGGTGACGAGCGGGGCAAGGCCTTCCTGAAGTCTGCAGAATCAATCGCCGGGGTAGAAAAGGTCGTATCCATCCTTAAGCCGTATAAACTGGCGAGCCGTGAGTCCAGGGAAGAGGATACCATCATCAGGGTGGGCGAAGTGGAGATCGGCGGTCCCCGTTTCATAGTCATGGCCGGCCCTTGTTCCGTGGAGAGTGAAGAACAGGTAATGGAAAGCGCCTATATTGTAAAGAAGGGGAATGCGCACCTCCTCAGGGGCGGAGCATTCAAGCCGAGGACATCCCCATACAGTTTCCAGGGCATGGAAGAAGAGGGCCTCAAGCTCTTGGCGAAGGCCAGGGAAAAAACGGGTTTGCCCGTTGTTACGGAAGTCATGAATACGACAGACGTCGATCTCGTTGAGGCTTATGCTGATATAATGCAGGTCGGGGCGCGCAATGTCCAGAACTTCCCCCTTCTCAAGAAAGTTGGCCAGTCAAAGAAACCGGTTCTGTTGAAGCGGGGAATGATGACCACGATTGAGGAACTGCTGATGTCAGCGGAATACATCCTCTCTTCAGGAAACAATCAGGTCATTCTCTGTGAGAGAGGCATTCGTACCTTTGAGACCGCCACCCGCAACACACTGGACATCAGCGCGGTTCCGGTTTTGAAAGAATTAACCCATCTTCCGGTCATAGTTGACCCCAGTCATGCAGCGGGCAACTGGAAATATGTGATTCCTCTGAGCAGGGCGGCCATGGCCGTTGGAGCTGATGGACTCCTCGTGGAGGTTCATCCCGAGCCCGAGAAGGCCGTTTCCGACGGCGGTCAATCTCTCAAGCCGGAAAAATTCTACCAGCTAATGGAAGAAATAAAAAATCTCGAGGGCGTTATGAAGAAAGGGAAGCAGGTGCTCCGATGAAGAGTATGAAGGTCAATCTGGATAAAAGAGTAGCCTCCTCGTACGACATATGCATCGGATACGACGTTCTTGACCGGATAGGACTGCTCATCGCGAAGCATATGCCGGCCCTTCATTACATTGTCATTACTGATGTCAATGTCTCGGCAATCTATGGAATGAAGCTCCTCGGCAGGTTGAGAGAGATGGCGCTCCCGGCGGATATGATCGAGTTTCCGGCGGGGGAGGACGCAAAAAGCATCGGCACTACCGTAGCCATAGTGGAGAGATTGATAAAACTCGGAGCTGACCGAAAATCAGCTCTCCTCGCCCTGGGGGGCGGCGTCGTCGGTGACGTGACAGGTTTCATCGCGTCTACGTTCATGAGATCTATTCCCTATATCCAGATTCCCACAACCCTCGTGGCCCAGGTAGACAGCAGCATCGGCGGGAAGACGGCGATAGATCTTCCGGAAGGGAAAAACCTGCTTGGGACCTTTTACCAACCGAAGGGAGTGTTCATCGACGTGAAGTTTCTGGATACACTTCCCGAAGAAGAGATGAACAGCGGCCTTGCCGAGGCGATCAAATATGGTGTCATCGATAGTGTGGAGGTCTTTGATTTTTTGGAGAGAAATATTGAGGCAATCAAAGAGAGGGATCGGGATCTTCTTGAGGAGATGATTGGAAATGCCTGCAGGATAAAGAAGGGTATCGTTGAAATAGACGAAAAGGAGATGGGGATGCGCCGTGTGCTGAACTTCGGTCATACTATAGGACACGCCATCGAAGCTGAGTCTAATTTTACTATTTCCCATGGGGCCGCCGTTTCCATAGGCATGGTCGCTGCCGCAAGGATATCAGAGGGCATGCATGATTTTCCACGCAGGGATAGGGAGAGGATTGAACACTTGCTGGAAAGTGCGGGCCTCTCCTGCCGTATTCCGCAAACAATAACAACGGACGGCATCATGACAAGGTTAAGGGCGGACAAGAAAAAAGAAGGTGACAGGATTCATTTCGTCCTGCTTAAGAAGATGGGAATGCCTTTTATAAACGGAGGCGTTCCGGAAGCGGTTCTGCGTGAAACGGTGGAGGAAATGAAGAAATGAGATTATCCTCACTTGAGCGCCTCCGGCGTGATCTCAAGGAAACGGACGGCAGGATTGTAAAGCTGCTCAATGAGAGGGCACTGCTGTCCATGAAAATAGGTAGGGATAAGGCAAAAAAGGGACTGGATGTGTTTGACGCCTCGCAGGAAGCGAAACTGTTTGAATACCTGGCAGAGGTGAATGAAGGGACGCTGCCTGAAAAATACCTGAAGGCAATATTCAGGGAAATCATTTCCGCTTCGCGGGCCTTGCAGAAGCCCGTTACTGTTGCCTTTCTGGGGCCGCATGCGACATTCAGCCATCTTGCAGCAGAGTCCTATTTCGGCACAAGCACCGGTTTTATCCCTCAGGCATCGATCTTTCATGTCTTTGACGAAGTTGAGAAAGGGAAGGTGCAATGGGGGGTTGTCCCCGTGGAAAATTCTCTCGAAGGTTCCGTTAACCTGACCCTCGATCGATTGATATTGACCCCTCTTAAGATCCGGGCGGAGATTTTTCTCAGGATCAGCCACTGCCTGCTTGCACCGGGCAGGAGAATGGACAGGATCAAGCGGGTCTATTCGGTTCCCCAGGTGCTGGCGCAGTGCCAGGGATGGCTGCGCACCAATCTTCCCCGCTGTGCGCTTGCCGAGGCAGAAAGCACCGCTGCTGCAGCCCGGATTGTCAGGGAGGATAAATATGGCGCCGCCATAGGGAGTCGCCTTGCTGCCACCACGTACGGGCTCAATATACTTTCCGAAGGTATCGAAGACAATCCTTCGAATACGACGCGATTTCTGGTCATAGGAGAAGGTGAAACCAAGAGAACGGGACTCGATAAGACTTCCATCATTTTTGGGACTCCCCATGTACCGGGCGCCTTGTATCATGCATTGGAGCCATTTGTTCTGCGCCGGATTAACCTGATGAAGATCGAATCATATCCCCTCAGAGAGAGGTTATGGGAGTATCTCTTCTTTGTTGATTTTTCCGGTCACGCAGATGACCCGGAAATCAGGAAATGTATGAGAGCCGTAAGGGGGAAGACCAATTTCCTGAAGATCCTCGGATCATATCCCAGGGGCGAGGAGACACGATGATCTGTATTCCCGTCACAGGAAACACACAGGAAGAGGCTCTGCTCCAGATAGAGATGGGTCTGTCACGCGCCCACGTCTTGGAGTTGAGAATGGATTTGATAACTGCGGACTTAAGAACGTTGATGGAGAGGTGCAGATCATATCCAATTCCCGTCAAGATATTGGTCACGAACAGAAGAAAGGGATCTTTGCCGTCTGAGGAAAGCAGAGGAGAGGGAGAGAGGATCGCTTTGCTGAAAGAGGCTGTCCGCCTTGGCGCGGATTATGTCGACGTTGAACTTGATACGGCGGAGCGTCTTCGCCTGGATGTGCTGGCAGCGGCAAGCTCCCACGGCAACCGGACCAGAGTGATAATTTCGCACCATGATTTCAGCAAAACGCCGTCATTCGAAACATTGAAGGACATTTACCAAGACTGTATGGAAAGCGGCGCCGGCGTTGCCAAAATAGTCACTCTTGCAAGAAGTCCTGAGGATAACTTTACGGTTCTCAGACTGATCCCTTACGCCCGCGATAGAAAGAATGATATCATCGCGTTCTGCATGGGGGAAGAGGGAAGGCAAAGCAGGATAATGGCGCCCCTCCTCGGTTCTTATCTCAGCTTCGCATCGCTCCATGACGGAATGGCCTCGGCGCCCGGTCAGCTTACCGTCGGTGAGATGGAGAATGCCATGAATCTTTATGGTAGTGGCGTTCGCAGTGAAGGAAAATTATCTGTGCCCCCTAATGCGCGGATCTTTGGACTGTTCGGAAATCCTGTGAAACAGAGTCTCTCGCCGTTTATGCACGATGCGGCGTTCAAGAAGATGGAAATCGCGGCAAAATATTTGCCGTTCTGCATACAGGATATTGGCTCCGCCGTGAGAGGCATGAGGGGAATTGGCATCTGCGGCGCAAGCGTCACTGTGCCTTTTAAGGTTGCCGTCATGGAACATCTCGACGAAGTAGATGCTGATGCGCGGAAGATCGGCGCTGTAAATACGATCGTCAATGATAACGGCAGGCTGAAGGGCTTCAATACCGACTGGATCGGTCTTATTCAATCCATCAGCGACGTTACGGATATCAAAGGGAAGGTGTTTGCCATTCTGGGCGCCGGCGGAACAGCGCGGGCCGCTATTTTCGGCATCGAGAGAGAAGAAGGTATTCCCGTTATCGTCAATAGAAATGTTGCAAGGGGGGAGAAGCTGGCGAAAGAGTGGGGATGCTCTTTTTACACTCTCTCGGAGGTGGGCAGGGTCAGGGCGGATTGTCTCATCAATACAACGCCCGTGGGCATGAAACAGACTGCAGATGAATCACCCGTAAACGGCGCAATTCTTGTTAATTACCCGTGGGTCGTGGATGTTGTCTATAATCCCCTGAAGACGAGACTGATGCGGGATTCTGAAAAGGCAGGGTGCATAACTGTACCGGGTCTCGGCATGTTCGTTAATCAAGGGGCGGAACAGATCAGGCTCTGGACAGGGCAGGAAGCCCCGAGAGAGTTTATGAAACAGGTTGTGAAGGAGCGCCTCTTATATGGAAATTAAACCGGTGCGTCGTTTGAATGCAACTGTCGAGGTTCCCGGTTCCAAGAGCTATACACAGAGGGCCCTTGTCGTTGCCTGCCTCGCGGAAGGCAGGTCCATGCTCAGCAATGCGCTCATTTCGGAGGATACGAGGTATCTCGTGGAGGCGTTGCGTTTCCTCGGCGCCGAGATCGTTATCTCAGGGAGCGATGTTACGGTCACCGGAACGGGCGGGAATGTCCATAATCCGGGACGGGTGATCATGCTGGGGAACAATGGGACAGCGCTCCGGTTCCTGACGACAGTGGCCTCCCTGGGAAAGGGTGAATATATTCTCGACGGCAGCAGCCGTCTTCGCGAAAGGCCACTGGGGCCGCTTCTCGACGCCCTGAGAATCCTGGGAGTTCAATTTCAAAGCAGGGACGGCTATCCTCCGGTAAAGATCGTTGCAGAGGGCTTAAAAGGCGGCAACGTCGCCTTTGCAGATGTGGAGAGCAGCCAGTATATTTCGTCGCTCCTCATCGGCGCCCCCTACGCAGCGGGTGATATACAAGTTGCTCTCACCGGGAGGACAGTTTCACAGCCCTACATAGACATGACTGTGGACGTGATGGGGCGCTTTGGCGCGGAAGTGAGCACGAGAGAAAGGAAGATATTCAATGTGAGTTGCGGGCAGCATTACAGGGGACAGAGGTACATCATAGAGGGAGATGTGTCGAGCGCATCCTATTTCTTTCTCGCTGCGGCCTTGTGCCATGGACGGGTCAGGGTCGTAAACATCAACCCGGCAAGTCTTCAGGGAGACATCAATATCCTGGGTATCATGGAAAGCTTAGGCTGCTCCGTAGTCCGCGGAGATCATTGGGTCGAGGTTGCCGGTGGGGCGTTACGTGAAGGGGACTTTCTTTTCGATATGGGAAACATGCCTGACATGGTGCCCACCCTGGCGGTTCTTGCCTCATTCAGACGCGGACAAACGATTATCACAAATGTTTCCCATCTGCGCGTCAAGGAAAGTGACCGCATCGCGGCGCTGGTAAGTGAACTGAAGAATATCGGCGTGGCTGCAGAAGAAACATCGGACGGGCTTATTGTTGTCGGAGGGAAACCGCATGGCGCCCATATTGAGACATATAACGATCACCGGATTGCCATGAGTTTTGCAATTGCAGGACTCGCAGTACCCGGGATCAGGATACAAGACAGGCATTGCGTGGGGAAATCCTTTCCCGGATTCTGGGATGAGCTCTCAAAATTATACGAGGATTAAATGCACATCGTATTGATTGGATACCGTGGAGCGGGTAAATCGGCCGTGGGAAAAAGGCTCGCTGATAAGCTGCGTCTGCCGTTCTATGATACTGATGAGCTTGTCGAACGAGAGACGGGGATCTCGATCCGGGATATGGTGGCGGAAAAAGGCTGGGCATATTTCCGGAAGAGGGAGAGTGAGATTGTCCGGAAACTGGTTCTTTTGCAAAGAGGCGTTGTAGCGACGGGTGGAGGGGCGGTCATGGATGACGGCAATTGCGATATTCTTAAGAGGCATGGTTTGTTGATCTGGCTTAGGGCTGATGTGATGACGATGGTTGAAAGAATTAGGGACGATGCCGCAAGCAAAGAACGGAGGCCTTCCCTTTTGCATGATGATATCGTTCGGGAGACAGAAGATATCCTCAAACATCGGATACCGGTATACAGGGGGATCGCGGATTTTTCATTGGATACGACGGGTAAGAACATAGATGAAACAGTCAACGCTGTCTGTGAATTTCTGAACGTCACAGACGCATTTGTGAAGAAGGAGTCAACATGTCAGGAAATTCCATAGGCGTCCTCTTTAGAGTGACAACCTGGGGTGAATCACACGGTCCCGCAACCGGCGCAGTTGTGGAAGGATGTCCTCCCGGCATCGACCTTGAGGAAGAAGACATTCAGACATGGCTCAACAGGAGAAGACCGGGCAGGATCGCCTCAAGTTCGCCGCGAAAGGAAGATGATATAGTTAAAATACTATCCGGGACTTTTCAGGGAAAAACCACGGGCACGCCCATCTCTCTCATTATAGAGAACATGAACGTTGACAGCAGCGTCTATGAAGACATAAAGGACATTTTCAGGCCGGGGCATGGTGATTTTACCTATTTCAAGAAGTACGGGATCCGCGACTACCGGGGCGGCGGACGTGCGTCGGGCCGGGAAACGGCAGCTCGCGTGGCTTCAGGGGCAATTGCGCAAAAAATTATTTCACGGGCGGGTGTGGCAATCATTGCCTATACAGAGGCGCTGGGAGGGATTGTCATAGATCGAAAGAAGTATAAACCCGGAACAATCTCTCATGAAGATATAGCGGTAAATCGCCTGCTGTGCCCTGATCCTGACGTCGCAAGGGTTATGGAAGAGAAACTGGAAGAAGCTCGGCGCTCCGGCGATTCCATAGGCGGCATTGTGGAAATAATCGTGAGAGGATGCCCTCCCGGTCTGGGAGAACCGGTGTTTGACAAGATGGATGCCGACCTTGCGAAGGCGCTCATGAGTATCGGGACGGTGAAGGGCGTGGAGATAGGAGCCGGCTTTGAGGCTGCCGGGATGACGGGGTCTCAGGCAAATGATCCCATAGCGCCCGATGGTTTCCTTTCTAATCATGCGGGCGGCATACTGGCCGGCATCACGACAGGCCAGGATATAGTCTTACGGGTGGCGGCAAAGCCAATCCCTTCGATAGCGAAGGTTCAACAGACCATCGATGTCCGGGGAAATCGCGTGGAATTGTCGCTCAAGGGAAGGCACGACGTATCGGCACTACCCCGGATTATTCCTGTGTGCGAGGCCATGGTGGCGATTGTGTTGGCGGATCATTTATTGAGGCATAAGGCGATTCGATGAAGACCAGGATAGGTATCATCGGCGGTACCCGCGGTATGGGCCATTGGTTTGCCCGCTTCCTCGAGAAGGAGGGATATACCGTAAGTGTGTGCGGAAGTAATGTGCTTAAAGCGGACATCGCAGAAATGGCCGATATATGTGACGTGGTAGTCGTGAGTGTTCCCATGGGGACGACCGGCAATGTTATTGCAAAGGTCGGTCCGCATATGCCCGCGGCTTCTCTTCTCATGGATCTCACGTCTCTGAAGCGGGATTCCGTCAGGTCCATGTTGGAAACATCCGCTTCCGCAGTGATCGGATGCCATCCCCTCTTCGGCCCGGGGGTTGATTCCATCACAGGGCAGCATGTTGTTCTCTGTCCCGCGAGGGCAGGGAAGTGGCTTCCCTGGCTCACGGACGTCTTTCAGAAGAAAGGCGCCCTGGTGGTGGAAGCGACGCCGGAGAAGCATGACCAAATGATGGCCGTCGTCCAGGGGCTCAATCATTTCAATACAATCATGATGGGTCTGATCTTGAGCGAGGCCGGGGTGAGCCTTCCAGAGTTAATGACGTTCTCCACTCCGATCTTCCGGGAGAAGATGGAAATCATGGTAAGGGTGTTTTGTCAAAATCCCGGACTCTATGCCGACATCTTAACCATGAATCCCGATATTCATCGGCATGTAGATGCATACGAACGAAACGTAGCTCAACTGAAAAGCATGATCTGTCAGGGAAACAGCGCTGGGATCGTAGATATGATTGAGAAGCACGCCTCTTTTTTAAAATGCGTCTGAGCGTGACGCGATAGATCAGGATTCACCCGCAGATTTCTTCTGGACAAAGCTATCACGGAATGCACGGGGAATCCTGGTTTCCTTCATGTAGCGCGCAGCCTCTTCCATGGTCGAAAAATTTCCAAGCAATATCCTGTGCCAAGTTCCCCGCCCCGGGATATGGACTGTCTCCATACGAACATCGGGCAGCTCCTTTTTTATATCGTCCACGAATCCCGCTGCCGCGTCTTTCTTATTTTCAGGAAAGGCCTTTATCTGAATCGCGTATTTCAGTTCACTGCGAGTGTTTGACGGTGCAGGTGCGGCTGGTGGGACATCAGTATGGGGTTTGTCCTGAATTATCTCAGGGGGTAATACTGCCGGTAATTGGGCTATCTGTGTTTCCGGGACGGCGCTTTTTACCTCCGCCGGAATAGGGGGCCGCAACCATTCGGCTCCATCAAAATATGCTGCTTCTCCCGTGAGCCTGTTAATCCTGAGCGGATAGGCCTTCCCTTCAAAGGTCAGTGCATCGTAATGGTAAATTACCGGCCAGTAAAAGACGGTAATCAGGCCGAGAATGAGAACAGGCAACAATGTGAAGGCGATGCGGAAAGGGCGAAAGCTGCGCTCCTCGCTCCTCTGCATGGTCCATTTTCCAGCCCCCGAGTGAAGTCCTGGTTCTTCAGTCGCCATCGCTTCAGTTTTCACTTGTTGCGGAGCATAAGAGACCTCCTCCGATTGATCGCGACTTGAGACCTTCCGATAAAGGACGTCCAGTTCTTCTTCGAGTTCAACCTCTTTCTGGTCCCCTTTTTCCAAAAAATTATTTCCCCTCTCCTATGCGTTTGATAAAACCATTGACGACGACGCTCTCATCAATCTGCAGATACCGCGCATATGATTTAAGGAAACCTTTCAGGTAAACCGCAGGAGGGAAATTTTCCAGGTTGTCCTCTTCTATTGCCCGAAGCATGCCTATTTGCACTTTAGTGCTATCCGCAATTTCCTCAAGAGGAATGTCCAATTCCGTTCTTATCTTGTGGAGGTCCGCCCCGGTAAGTATATCCTGGGCCAGGATTCCTTGTATAATCGCGTTTTGTGAAACCCGTTCTTTCAGATCATCAAGTCTTCTGTCAGGTTCAAACACGTCAAAATGGACTTTCTTGAAATCATATATGGGTATCGGCTCTTTCATTTTGTTGCTGTATTGCCCATCCCTATCCATCAATCCGAGTTCAATGAGCCGGCGATCATACTGTACCCTGGATTCAAGGTCAATCAGGGCCAGATACGCCTTTTCCAAGAGTGAAAGAATCTCTTCCCTTTCCTCCTTTGAAAAAAAAGAGTAACTTACAATAGATTCGTCCTGATAAAGTTCAAACACCCTCTTGTAAGCGCGCCGTATCTCCAACGGCGATGCATCGGGAAGGATTTCCAGGAGCTCATAGTAATTCTGTTCGCGGAATGGTTTCATTTTACCTTGCACGATCCTCTAAAAATTTCTAATCAACGGCATTTTGCAGGATCGGTTCTGCTTCATCTATAGTCAGGAGGTTCTTGTGGCAAGTTCTGAGATCAAGAGTCGTCTGAGTATAGGGGTAGAGATCGAGGAAAGGCATCTTCTTGCAGACGGCGTTGTGAACCCGTTCATCAAAGCTGATGTTTCCGAGAAAATGCATCTTCAGGGCGAGGTGTCTTTGGATAATTTTGCAGATCAATGCTCCAATATTCGGGTTATCCTGCTTTCTTAACTGATTGAGGGCCAGCTTGAAATTGAAAGTCCGCAATTCGTTTTCCAGGATTTCACCCTTCTCGGGGTCCAGTTCTTTCATGATGTAGAGTAGAATGTCCGGGTTGCTTACCGTGGCCCTCGCGTCCCGCTCCTGGGCTTCCTCGGCCAGTGTCCGGAAATTATGGCTGCTCAGGACTTGACGTATTTTCCGAAAATAAACGGACCGAATCAGACGGTAAATATTTTCTATGGAGGTCGGTTCGGGCGTCGTCACAAAGATGCCCAAGGCAGAGATCATAAAGAAATCGATAGTGTTAAAAGAGGTTCCCGCGCCGAGATCCAGGAGGATGTAGTCATAAGGGAGCTTGGGAATGTTTCGAATGATCTTCAATTTTTGTTCGTGGGCAAGATTGGCGATGTCCAGATTATTCATGGCGCCGCTGATGAGATAGAGGTTTGGAACAGGCGTGGGCTCGACTGTCTCCTGAAGGGTGCCTACCTTCTTGTTTAAGAAATCAGAGATGCTTTTTTCAGGCAGGGGAAGACCGATAATGGTGTGGAGATTGGCTGCCCCGAGGTCAAGATCAACCAGAAGGGTTTTATAACCTCCCTTCGCAAGCAGAATACCGAGATTGCCGGTAATGAAACTCTTGCCGGAGCCTCCCTTCCCACCTCCTATGGACCATATGTTAGGCATAGTTTTTCTCAGCAATCTTCGTCAGATGGCCGAAGTATAAGAGAAAGGGTGTTATATGTCAAGAGCGAGTCGCTGCTCAAATTGGCTTTTTCCCGCCTCCCTCGGTCGGGAATCGCGACTATACAATAGCAATGTCGGTTTTCCCCTTTTCCAATTTGCAGCGCGTGCATACGCCGTCCTGCCGGGGGCCTGCAGGGTAATTAATGTGTCTCTTTTGCGCCTTTTCGCTCCACAAGGCAGAGTATAATATCGGTCCTCGGCCGGATGGACGGGAAAATAATGCTTGATTAAAATAAATTCTTCAATTAATTAGAAAAGTTATGCATAGGGACCATTGCAAATTTATGCCTCATCATCGTGAGGTCAGGCCTCGGCCTCGGCGGGAGCTGCGAGCAAAGACTTTTTCACGGAGCGGAGAAGGGATATAAAGGGTAGGGTTTTCAGAATAATTGCCTAACGCCTCTCTACGCGTAATCCGCATGTAGACTGGCGGAAACGGAGATTGACCAGTGATCGAAATTGATTTTGAAAAAGGGAGCGGACTTGTACCTGTGGTAGTTCAGGACGCTGAAACAGGAGAGGTTCTCATGCTCGCCTACATGAATCGGGACGCCTGGCTTAAAACGCGTGAAACGGGCAAGGCGACATACTGGAGCAGGTCGAGAAATGAACTCTGGGTCAAAGGTGAGACATCCGGGCATATTCAGCATGTCGAAGAAGTTTTTGTTGACTGTGATTCTGATACGGTTCTTCTGAAAGTCAGGCAAGCAGGCGGCGCCGCCTGTCATACGGGCTACAGATCGTGCTTTTTCAGAAGAGTCGTTGATGGAAAAACGGAGGTTATCGGGGAACGGATATTCAAACCGGAGGATGTCTATAAATGAAGAAATTAAAACTGGGGATACCGAAAGGAAGCCTGGAGGTCAAGACTATAGACCTCTTTAAAATGGCAGGCTGGCGCATTACATATGATGAGAGGAGTTATTTCCCGGAGATAGACGACGACGACATCTCCTGCACACTCGTGAGGGCGCAGGAGATGTCAAGATACGTCGAGGATGGAACTCTGGATCTCGGGTTGACCGGCAAGGACTGGATCATCGAAAATGAATCGAATGTCATCGAGGTGCAGGATCTGATATATTCGAAGGCATCGGCAAGGCAGGCGAGGTGGGTTCTGGTAGTGAGAGATGATTCTCTTGTGCAGACCATCGGGGACATGGAAGGAAAAAAAATCTCGACGGAATTGGTACGGTTCACGGAAAGGTATTTCAGGGAGAAGAACGTCAATGTTCATGTCGAGTTTTCCTGGGGCGCAACGGAGGCGAAATGTGTTGAAGGCCTCGTAGATGCCATCGTGGAGGTAACTGAAACGGGAACGACGCTTAAGGCTAACAAGTTGAGGATCGTGCATGAGCTGATGAAAACCAATACGAAGCTCATTGCCAATCCTGCCGCATGGGAGGATCCCTGGAAGCGCAAGAAGATAGAGCAAATAAGGACGCTGCTGAACGGCTCACTCTTGGCGATGGGGAAGGTGGGCTTGAAGCTGAATGTATCCAAGGAGAATCTCGGGAGGGTTGTTCTCCTGCTCCCCGCGCTGAAGGCGCCCACCATATCAGGACTGTACTCGAATGACTGGTATGCTGTGGAAACAATAGTGGACGGGAATGTAGTTCGGGAATTGATTCCCCTGCTTAAAGAAGCCGGGGCCGAAGGCATCATTGAATATCCCTTGAATAAGGTTGTTTGAAAGGTACAATTGATATGGCACGCAAGGCTAAAATTTACAGGAAAACAACGGAGACGGAAGTAACAATAGAGATCAATCTCGACGGTACAGGAGAAGGAAAGATATCGACGACTGTGGCGTTTATGGATCACATGCTCAACCTCTTCGCCCGGCACGGCCTCATCCATCTCACCATCAGGGGCCGCGGCGATACGCAAGTTGATGATCATCATTTAGTTGAGGACATAGGTATTTGCCTCGGTGATGCCGTGAAGAAAGCTCTGGGTGACAAGAAGGGCATACAACGTTACGGATCAGCCATGATTCCCATGGATGAGAGTTTGTGCAGTGTGGTCATGGATATTTCCGGAAGGCCCTATTTGATTTATAATGTGGAATTCAAGGGCAAGAAGAGTGACAAGTTCGACTACTCGCTATTAAGGGAATTTTTTAAGTCCTTTTCGGATCATAGCGGAATAACCTTGCATATTAACCTTCTTTATGGTAGGAATAACCACCATATAGCCGAGGCGATTTTCAAAGCCTTTGCCCTCGCCTTGAGAAAAGCAGCGACCATTCACGGCCGCATAGAAGGCATCTTATCCACTAAAGGAAGTCTGTGATCAACAGTCTCCGCAGAGGAGGTGGTAACATCCACAGAGATTCGTTCAATATTTTAGTTCGGTTTGCCCGGTTTCTCCTTTTATTTTTCATTCTTTGCATCCTTTGCGGCTGCCAGCGAGCGAGCGGCGTATCCACTACTCTTAAAGATGACGGGAAGGTTGTCTTTAAGCGCATCGCTGTCGTCCCTTTCCAGGCAATCCGCCAGGAAGATGCGGATGTTAATACGGTGCGATGTCCTGTGTGCGGACTGGTGTTCAGGACGGAAAGCTATGCCAAGGGTTCAGAGACCGTTGTCGAAGGCCTGTTTCTAGATCGCCTCAAAGAGGAGAAGGCGTTTGCTATTATCCCGCCGGACAGAGTAGGAGGAGTTTATGAAGGGGTCGCGGGAGCCCTTTTTAAGGCGGACCTCCTCGCTGTCTTGAAAAAAGTCGGCACGGAATTGGAAGCGGATGGAATTATATTAGGTTACGTATACCGTTTTAAGGAAAGGAAGGGATACCCGTATTCCGCTGAAAAGCCGGCATCCGTGGCCTTTGAAATCCACCTGATCAGGGTGAGCGACGGCACCATCGTCTGGAAAGGCATCTTTGATAAGACACAAGCCTCGCTTATGGAGAATCTTCTTCAAATAGCTTCTTTTATAAAAGAGGGTGGAAAATGGGTTACGGCCAAAGAGTTGGCTGCCGAGGGCATGGATGAGGTTTTCAAGGATTTTCCCGGAGTTCGGCACGAATGACGGAAACTCATAGAGAATCTCGTGTGGAAGCGTACAGCGGTAGTTTTCACGGCGGGAAGTTTAAGAGATTCGGGTTGGGAGTAGGCAAGTGATCATAATACCGGCGATCGATTTGAAAGATGGCCGGTGTGTGCGGCTTGAGCAGGGAGATTTCAGGCGTGTGACCGTATATTCCGACGACCCTGTCGGTATAGCCAAGAAATGGCGGGGGAACGGCGCCGAGCGCATCCATGTGGTAGATCTTGACGGTTCAGTTTCCGGTTCACCAAAGAATGCGGACGTGATCCGGGACATCGTCGAGGAATGCGGCTTGCCAATTGAGGTCGGCGGTGGCATAAGAGACATGAAGACCATCGAGGCCTATATAAGTATGGGCGTAAAGTGGGTGATCCTGGGTACGATGGCTCTCCGGGATAAGGATTTCGTCAGAGAGGCATGTGACGCTTATAAAGGCGGAATCATCCTCGGCATAGATGCGAATGACGGGAAGGCGGCAATCCGGGGGTGGACGGAGCGGACTTCGGAATCTGCGGTTGATATAGCGAAAGGTTATGAGGGCTATGGGCTGGCTGCAATTGTCTATACGGACATCAAAAGGGATGGCATGGGAACGGGCGTCAATATAGAGGCTACCAGAGATCTCGCCCAGTCAGTCGGTATACCCGTAATCGCCTCTGGAGGCGTTTCAAGCGTTGAAGATATCCACAGACTCCATGAAATAGAAAAGTTCGGCGTTATGGGTGTTATTATCGGTCGAGCATTGTATTCAGGTGCCGTTTCGCTTGAGGAAGCTATAAGCCTTTCAAAGTATTGATATCTGCGGAACTGACGCTTTTTGACTATTTGCAGAATCTTCATTCTCAAAGTCCCGCCGTTCAGGCGGGTAGGTTCAATTCAAAGAGAAAGGATGACGTCATGGAAGATTGCATTTTTTGCAAAATAGCAAATGGCACGATACCCAGCAAAAAGGTTTACGAAGACGAGGATACAGTTGCCTTTGACGACATCCATCCTATGGCCCCTGTTCACGTTGTCATAATTCCCAGGAACCATATCCCGGCCTTAATGGATGTGAGGAAGGCAGATATGAACTCCATAGGATCCATGTTCATTGCCGCGCAAGAGGTGGCGCGTATCAAAGGCATAGATGAAAGAGGATTTCGCGTCGTCATAAACTGCAATGAAGATGGGGGGCAGGTCATTTTTCACCTGCACATGCACGTCTTGGGAGGGAAAAAGCTGAAGGACGGGCTGGCCTGATTGAAGACATCTTGACAAACAGCCAATGTGACATAAATTATTGACGTTTAAGGTTATACAGGTGGCATGATGAATATTGATGAGAAAGTTAACAGTGAGATGATCGCGGCTGCGAAGGCAAAGGATCAGGTAAGGTTGTCTGCCATACGGATGGTGAAGGCAGCTATGCATAACAGGGAAATAGACCTGAAGAGGAAATTAAGCGAGGTGGAATTCCTGCAGCTCTTATCATCCATGGTGAAGCAGAGAAAGGACTCGATCGACCAGTTCAGAAAAGGCGGAAGAGAGGATCTGGTCAACAAGGAAGAGGCGGAGCTCAAAGTCATACAGGCATTCATGCCACAGCAGATGTCGGAAGAAGATGTAGCCCGCGAAATTGAGACGGCAATCAAAGAAGTCGGCGCCATCGGTATCAAAGACATGGGGAAGGTTATGAAGGTCCTCATGCAGAGATTAACAGGTAAGGCAGATGGCAAGCTGGTCGGCGAAAAGGTCAAGGAAAAATTATCGTCTTAGTCGGACATATATTTTATGAATTTGGGAAGGTCTCTGCATAGAGGTTAGTGCTACGATAAGTACCCCTCCCTTTTCAGTATAGGGGGATAAGGGGCTGAATTCATATCAGTCATCGAGAAAATTGAAGATAGATGAACTCCCGGGCAAGGTAGAAATTATTCTGCATTGCGCCCTTTCTCCCGCCGTACGGGCAGACCCATTGGAAGTGCTCCCGGCCTATGATTTGCCACTCGGAACTTCTTGTAAGAAGACCTGATACCTCCGCCCCTTTTGGCGATTTATCGGCGTCTATGTTCTTGTCCTGAAAGGATAGAGGCAGGAGGCAGTGAAAGGACATATTCCTCCGGATAAAATAGAAGAGGTAAAAAGAAGGGCGGATATCGTTGATCTGGTTTCCGAATATGTCACGCTCAAAAAGGGAGGGAAAAACTTTCTCGGACTCTGCCCTTTTCACAAGGAGAAAACGCCTTCCTTTACGGTGAATCGGGACAAGCAGATATTCTACTGTTTCGGATGCGGTGAGGGAGGCAATGTTCTGACATTTCTGATGAAGATGAGTGATATGTCTTTTCCTGAGGCGGTAAGGCATCTGGCGGGTAAGACGGGGGTTATCATCCCTGAGAGGGTGTTGACCCGCGAAGAGAAGGAGTCATTTAGCGTCAGGAACGATGTCGGCCGTGTCAACAAGATGGCGGCGGCGTATTTCTCCAAGAACCTATTTTCGCAGGCGGGCAAAGAGGCGCGAGACTACCTGAGAAAAAGGGGGATACAGGATGACGTAATCAAGGAATTCGGCCTTGGATATGCCCTTGATGGATGGAGGCATCTGAGGGACCATTTCGAAAAGGCGGGCATACCCTTGAAGCTTGTTGAACAGTCGGGACTGGTCATTCCAAAGGCGAACGGGGGTGGATCTTTTTACGACCGGTTCAGGGGGAGGTTAATGTTCCCCATACAGGACATCGGCGACAGTGTCATTGCCTTCGGCGGCAGGATTATAGGTAGCGGGGAACCGAAGTATCTGAATACTTCGGAATCGCCCGTATACATCAAGGGAAGGAATCTCTACGGCCTCAACCGTACGAAAGAAGACATCCGCAAGGAAGGTTATGCCATCCTCGTAGAAGGATATTTTGATTTAATCACCTTGTGGGCTTCCGGCGTCAGGAATGTTATCGCCACACTCGGGACCGCTCTGACGCGAGATCATGTCGATCTAATACGGCGCTATACTTCGCACGTCGCGGTAGTGTTTGATCCTGATGAAGCCGGGAAGAAGGCACTGACGAGGAGCATAGAATTATTTCTTTCCGGGAATATGCATGCAAAGGGCGTTGTACTTCCGGATGGCTATGATCCTGATCAATATTTGAGGACGCACGGAAAAGAAGCATTTATGGAAATCATCGATAAAGCCGGGTCCCTGGTAGATTACTATATCGAGAATGTTATCGGGAGAGTCGCGACCTATGAAGAAAAGAGAGATGCCCTGAAGGAAGCCGTGTCTTTTATTATCCATATCGATAATACAAGAGAGAGGGATCTATTCATAAAAAGGGTATCGGAGAAAATAGGTCTGGATCAAGAGCTTCTGACAAAAGAGGTCAATATAGTCCTGAAGGCTGCTCCTCCAAAGAAGGCAGATGTTTCAAGAGAACCTGAGATGGAAATCGACGCGGTGGAGCTGAGTATTATCCACATCATGCTCGAATTTCCTTCCATGGTTCCTGAAATTGCCAAAAAAAATATCTTTGATTGCTTTATGAGCGTGAATCTGAAATCTCTCGCCCTGAAGCTAACGGATTATTATGCAAAGGAAGGAGCAAAAGGCTTTGATGCATCACAGTTCATACAGGCGATTGATAACGAGTTTATAAAGAAGAAGCTTCTTCGCATGATGATAGACGAGAATCCTTACGATGAAAAGCTAATTGACCGCGTGACTGCGGATGCGATGAAACAGATTAAACGGAAGTGGTACAAGGAAAGATGCCGGGTCTTGAAGACGAAAATAAAGAAGGCCGAGGAGAACGATAATCAAGAGCTGTGGGCAAGGCTCTTGGAAGAGCTGCAAACATTGCAGAAAGAAGAAAAGACGTCGTTGTGAAAACAACGTGTTTAAATTTGTTTTTTGAATAAAAAGCACCGGGAGAAACCAATATGGGAAAAGAAATGGAATCGGAAGAATTTAAGAAGTTAATATCATTGGGCGAGTCGAAAGGTTTCCTGACCTATGATGATGTTAACGATTTGCTGCCATCCGACGTCATATCTTCGGACCAGATAGATGATATCATCATGCTCTTTGGTGAGAAAAATATAGACATCATCGATACTGACAAAGGCGAAAAACTGGTTGTGAAAAAGGTCGCCGATGAAAGGGCTGAGGTCAAAGAGGAAGACATTCTTGATCTCATGGCTACCGTGGGAAAGACCGGCGATCCTGTCAAGATGTACCTTCGCGAAATGGGGCTTGTGTCCTTACTCTCGAGAGAAGGAGAAGTTGAGATAGCAAAGAAGATCGAAGAGGGAGAGAAGGAAGTCATGGACTCCATCTTTGGTGTAACGGCCCTGGTGAAGGATGTCGTGGATATAGGCAAGAAAATCAAGAGCGGTGATATCCGCATAAAGAGTATAGTAGCAAATCTTGAGGATGAAGACGGTTTTGTTGAAGAGGATATGCATAAGGAAAGGGTAGTGAAACTGATTGACAGGATAACTGCCTTAGACAGGAAGAATGACACCCTTAAGAAAAAGCTTAAACTAAAGAGCCTGCGCAAGAAAGAGAGAAGCGTTGCCGAAGAGGAACTTGAAAAAAATATCAGGAACATCATTCGTCTCTGCAGAAAAGTCAAATTCAGCAAGAGACAGATAGAAAGAATGGCCTCGAAGCTGAAGGGCTATGTGACCGCAGGAGAAAAGGCGGAGCGGGACCTTCGCAGATGCAAGGAAACAACGGGACTGTCCCTCAATGAGATGGAGAAGGCATGGAAACGCGTAAAAAAGTTGCCGGCCGGTCGCGTAATCGATAAAGAGACGAGGATATCAATTCAAAAGTTGAAAGAATGCGAAGCTCTCGTAGGGGAAGCGAAGAAGACAACAGCGGCAATCGCACAGGAAATAGGGATCTCTATATCTGCTTTGAAAAAGATTGTTACCGTCATCGAGAGGGGAGAGAGAAAAGCCGAGAGAGCCAAGAGAAAACTGGTGGAAGCAAACCTGCGCCTGGTTGTAAGCATAGCGAAAAAGTATACAAGTCGAGGATTGCAATTTCTGGATCTTATCCAGGAGGGGAATATCGGTTTGATGAAAGCAGTTGATAAGTTCGAATATCAACGAGGATATAAATTTTCCACTTATGCCACATGGTGGATCAGGCAGGCGATAACTCGGGCGATTGCCGATCAGGCAAGGACCATAAGAATTCCCGTCCATATGATTGAGACGATAAATAAGCTGATTCGCACATCACGTTACCTGGTGCAGGAATTGGGCAGAGAGCCAAATCCTGAGGAAATTGCGAATAAGATGGAGTATCCCTTGGAAAAGGTGAGAAAAGTTTTAAAAATAGCCAAAGAGCCCATATCTCTCGAGACGCCTATAGGCGAGGAAGAAGATAGTCATCTTGGTGATTTTATCGTTGATAAGAAGATTATGTCGCCTTCAGAAGCTACGATAAGCATGAATCTCGCGGAACAAACAAGAAAGATATTATCGACATTGACGCCGAGAGAAGAAAAAGTGTTGAGGATGCGATTTGGAATCAGCGAAAGGAGCGATTACTCGTCGGAGAGGGAAAAGAGTCACTTGGAGATTAACAGGGAGCGGAACAAACAGTTAGAGGCAAATACGGTCAGAAAATTGAGAAACCCGTCGAGAAGGAAGGTCTTCCGACCGGCAGCGAAATAAAGATTGACAAGCATAAAGCAAGAAGTATAAATAAACAGTTTGCAACTGAGGCAGGATCTTTCGCAAGAAGTAATGACGGGCCCATAGCTCAATTGGAAGAGCCACCGGCTCATAACCGGTAGGTCCCTGGTTCGAACCCAGGTGGGCCCACCACGATAATTGAAAAGCCAGGTGCTGCAATTTTGTACTGCGTGTAAGGCATATGATTATATGCACAGCTGCATCTGTAGTGAGAGTAATATCTATATGTGTCCGGGAAAGATATCAGCAGGCATTTCAACAAAGCATCAGGGGAGAAATATCCTGAAGAATCAAGTGCACCACATGTTGGTGCACTTTTTTTTTGCACCGATGACAGATCTTGACTTCAAGGATGCATTAATGGATACGGCGCCCCGGTTGATAAATGAAGATGAAAGGGGATTCTTTTGAAAGAACAGTTATCATTCTTAATTGAGCTCCAGAAACTCGATTTGATCGTAGGTAAAATAATCGGGAAGAAAGGCGAACTGCCCGATAAAATTTTGCGGATGGATGAAGGATTCGCGGACTCCGCGAAAAGCGTGGAGGAAAGCAAGAAAAAGTTTGAGGAATTGAATGAACTGCAGGGTGAGAAGGAAGACAAGTTAAGAAAAGGCATCGATACCCTGAAAAAGACAAAAGATCGCCTGTTGGAGGTAAAGACAAACAAGGAATATCAGGCCATGTTGAAGGAAATTGAGACCATAGAGAACAAGAACAGCGAGATCGAAGATGAAATCATCTCCGGTTTGGAAGAGATTGACCGTATGAGGACCGAGGTGAAGACAAAAGTGAAAGATTTTTCGACTCACAGGTCGCAGTATGAAAGGGAAAAGGAAAAGCTGGAGAAAGAGATAGCTCAGCTTGACCACGATCTTCAGGAAGCGGAGCAGAGAACCGCTGCGCTCAGGAAACAGATTCGTGACGAACTTCTCAAAAGGTATGAGAGAATTAAAGGCAGAAGAAATGGCGTGGCCGTGGCATTGGTATGGAAGGAAGTCTGCGGCGGTTGCCACATGAACATACCTCCTCAGATGTATAATGAACTGCAAACGTCTGTGGATCTCTTAACCTGTCCGAACTGTAACCGTATCATCTACTGGCATAGTCAGGGTGAGAATAATGGATAGACCGGCTGTGAATCTTTACACCGATGGGGCATGCAGGGGAAATCCCGGGCAGGGCGGCGCCGGAGCTGTCCTGGTGGATGAAAGAGGAGAAATCGTCGCGACCGTGAGACGTTCACTCGGACATTGCACAAATAATATCGCCGAATACAAAGCCCTGATTTTTGGTTTGGAGGAGGCCTTAAAAAAGCGATACGGACGACTCAACATATTTCTTGATTCAGAGCTCCTGGTCAATCAGATAAAAGGCTCATATAAGGTGAAAAACGAAAATCTGAAAACCCTGATGTCCGAAGTGAGAAAATTACTGTCGTATTTTGACGGTTATAAAGTGGCGCATATCGATAGAAGCCTGAATCACATGGCCGACAAATTGGCCAATGAAGCCATAGACGAAGCCGTCTGATCCCTCGTTCCAATCTGGAATCTCAGTTTCTAAATTGAAGCTCTCCGCAGCAAGCCGCGGGGAATGCTCGCTGCCGAATTCCAAATAACTCTCTAACAGTTCCCGCATATCGTTGATGCTGCGCCATCGTGGCAGTTCACAGACTGCTTGCATCCTCATAGTTGCCAGCGGCCCCCTCAGTGATGATCTTCATATAATAACTTCTCTTTTGCGGTGAAATTGACTATAGTAAAAAAAGATAAAGGTGTTGGAGCAGATCAGATGATCGCTGGCCCGGTCTTCCGGGCTGGAGGAAAGTCCGAGCTCCGCAGGGCAGGATGGTCGCTAACGGCGACTGGGGGCGACCCTAAGGAAAGTGCCACAGAAAATATACCGCCTGTCATTGGCAGGTAAGGGTGAAAAGGCGAGGTAAGAGCTCACCAGTTTCCCGGGTGACCGGGAAAGCTTGGTAAACCCCATCCGGAGCAAGACCAAATAGGAGAACAATAAAAGTGGCCCGCTTGACGTTCTCGGGTAGTGTCGCTTGAGGCAGCAGGCAACTGCTGTCCCAGATTGATGATCATCACCGTCTTTCCGGTGACGGAAAGGCGGGACAGAACTCGGCTTATGATCTGGTCTGACACCGATTAAATATCATTGGCCAGTTAATCACATGATATATTATGTCCTGCTTATCATTTTCGTCCTGGGCGGAGCTTGTCCATGTCTTGCCTATAATGCCAATCAGGCCATGGAAGATGCAGATGCGTTCTTGAGAAGCGGGCAGTACCTTGAGGCAGTGGGGGCCTATCAGGATATTGCAGACGTCTCCCCCGACCCGGAGATGAAAGCCAGGGCAACACTCAGGATAGGTGATATTTACAGCTACTTTCTAAACAATAACGAGAAGGCGCTGGAAAAATACAGCGTCGTCATAAAGAAATATGAAAGCAGCATGTATGCAGCAAACGCCCATTTCAACTCCGGGATGATTCTGTATGAGAAGAACAGGTACAAAGAGGCGCTTAATGAATTCAAGACATACCTGAAAAGATACCCCCGCGGCGACAGGAGAGACACGGCGGAGTTTATGATAGAAACGTGTTCGCGACCGCCTCCTGCCGTAAAGGAAGAAAAACCATCCTTTAAAAAAGCGAAAGAAGAGAATGTCAGGGTTCTCGTGGTGACTGGTATTCATGCCCTCCGCGTGGATTCAACCTCCACATTTCAAGTGAGGGACGGCTATGGAAAAGATATGTCCGGCAGGGTCCGAAGCGCCGCGCTTACGATCTCAGGAGGCAATATAAGGCTCGATGGCAATAGTCTTTCCCGGGATAAGCTGGTGATCGTGCCGTTGGAGGACCGATGGTTGAATCTGAACGGTACACCCTACAGGGGCGAGCTCAGGATAGAGAAGAGCGTCAGGGGTGATATAGATGTGATTAATGTTCTCGATGTGGAGTCCTATCTCTATGGTGTCGTCCCGAAGGAGATGTCCCCCCGATGGCCTCTTGAGGCTCTCAAGGCCCAGGCGATTGCCGCAAGAACCTATGCCCTGTACCAGAAGGATAAAAGCAAGGACAAAGAATACGACGTAATTGCTACGACAGCATCCCAGGTCTATGGTGGAGCGGGGGCAGAGGCGGCCACGTCCAATCAGGCAGTGGATGAGACAACGGGTATGGTGCTCCTCTATGACGGTCAACTGGCGCTTACATATTTTCATGCCAACAGCGGCGGTATGACGGAAGAGGCAAGCCGCGTGTGGAGCGCGGACGTCCCCTATCTGAAGGCGGTCCGTGACGATTACAGCGCCAAAGCGCCGGGCTGTGCGTGGAAGCTTTCCCTGAACATCGATAAGATCAGGACAGCCCTCAACAAGAAGGGCCTTGATGTCGGTCAGATTGAGAAAGTGATGCCTGTTGATATCAGCCCCTCCGGTAGAGTGACGAAGATCAAGATATTCCATGGCGGCAGGGAGAGCGTGCTGACCGGCAATGATTTCAGGTTGAAGACCGATCCCACCCAGGTCAAGAGCACTCTTTTTACGATGACGAATGAAGGAGATGAGATCCACCTTGAGGGGAAGGGAAGCGGCCACGGTGTCGGCATGAGTCAGTGGGGCGCTTACATCATGGCCCGCGAAGGATTCTCATACGGCGACATTCTGAGACACTACTATTATGGAGTAGAGCTCAGGTAGCCGGCCATTCCCGCCGAATCAGCATCCTCATGGGCCGATACTACTGGCTGATCTCTTGATATATTTTTTCTATTGCCTCGATGATATTGTCTGATTGCGTGATGGGTCTTCCAATGGCGATGAAATCCGTTTCCATTCTGACCGCTTCCTTCAAGGAAGAGATTTTAACCTGGTCATGCCTGTCCCGATACCATGGGGGCCTTATGCCCGAGCAAATTTTCTTCAACGGGTTGTCCGTGATGTAGTTGATGTCCTTGACGGAGCAAAAGATATATTCGTAATTATTCATCAGGGCTATATTTGAGAATGCCCTCACAATATCGTCAGCCGTTCTCTCGTAAATCCACTTCACTTCCAAATCCGTGAAAGAAGTAAGTATCGTCACACCGGCAATGTACTTCAAGAGGCCTGCATTTTTGGGCCTGAAGTTCGACGAACAGTGGATGGTGACGATATCCGCGCCTGCGTCAACCAATTTACTAATGCAGTTTTCCATAGTGGAGGGGATGTCATGCAGCTTGACATCGGCCATCACATTCAGTTTATACTCATTTCTCAGCTGTGACACGATCTTCGCGACGTCGTCGCTGTAGAGCATGTCACTGACTTTAATCCCCCATATTATGCCTTTTAGCATAGCTTCTGAAAGGCTGCTGAATACCCCCTTTTCCTCGGCATCATGGAAACTCAATCCATCCACCGCCACGATCAGTTTCGGAATCATGCTTTCCTCCCAATAGGGTCCAAGTGGTGATAGTCAATAAGTCTGGAGATCAAGATATGTTTCATGAACGTTGCACTCGGTCTCAATATATCTGCAGGATATATCGGTAGCTTTGATTATTATCTTTAGTTCTTAGACCTTATAATACTCCCTGTACCATTCTATAAAGCGCCTGATACCGTCTTCTACGGATGTCGCCGGTTTGAAGGAGACATCTTTCATGAGATCGTCAATGTCTGCATATGTGCTGGGCACATCCCCCGGCTGCATGGGAAGCGGATTCATTCTTGCCTTCTTGCCCAATGCTCTTTCAATCATATTTATGAACTCAAGGAGCTGCACAGGCCTGTTATTGCCGATGTTATAGATTTTGTATGGCGCAAAGCTCGTAGCAGGGTCCGGTTTGTCACTCCGCCATTTGGCGTCGGCCTCCGGAATCTTTTTTGTCACTCTGAAGACGCCTTCTACGATGTCATCGATGTAGGTAAAGTCTCTCTGCATTTTACCGGCGTTATAAACATCGATGGGCTTATCTTCCAGGATGGCCTTCGTAAACAGAAACAGGGCCATATCCGGTCTTCCCCAGGGGCCGTAAACGGTAAAGAACCGGAGCCCCGTGCAGGGCAGCCTGTAGAGACTTGCATATGCATGCGCCATCAGTTCATTGGCCTTCTTTGTAGCTGCATAAAGGCTCACGGGATGATCCACGTTCTGATGCACGGAAAACGGCATCTCCGTATTGGCCCCGTAAACCGAGCTCGACGAGGCGAAAACTAAATGTTCGCATGCGTGATGCCTGCACCCCTCCAGTATGTTCAAAAAACCGGCGAGATTGCTCTCCTGATATGCATGAGGATTTACCAGTGAGTATCTGACTCCGGCCTGCGCCGCCATGTGGACGCAAATTGCGGGCGCCTCTCTCTTGAAAAGAGAGGCCATGTTCTCCCTATCCGCAATATCAATTTTGATAAATTGGAAGGCATTGTTGTCCTCAAGGAGCATGAGACGGGCCTTCTTCAGATTGACGTCATAGTAGTCGTTCAAATTATCCACACCGATCACGGAATGGCCGGCATGGAGAAATCGTCTCGACAGATGGAATCCGATAAAACCGGCGGCGCCGGTGACAAGGATTTTTTTCATTTTTATATGCCTTTGGATTTTTAAATTTTCTTCTTCCCGCTTGACGACTTTGTTATTCACGATATTTTCGCAAGCGTTCTGATCGCTTTTTCACAGGCATGGAGCGTCTTCTCTATGTCTTCATCCCGGTGTGCGAAAGAGAGGAACGCAGCCTCAAACTGCGAAGGCGCAAGGTAGATTTTGTTTGCCAACATTTTCCTGAAGTAATGGGCATAGAGCGATGTGTCGCTCTTTGCCGCAGAGGTAAAATCGAACACGTCATCTTTGGTAAAGAACAATGTAAACATTGAGCCGCACCGGTTGATACGGACAGGAATTTTCTTATGATCGAAGAGCCTCTGCAATTCGTCGCACAGGAGGACGGTCCGGCGGTCCAGTCTTAAGTATGCCTTGGCGTTCTTTTTCAAGATATTAAGTGTGGCCAGTCCCGCCGACATGGCAACCGGATTGCCGGAAAGGGTGCCGGCCTGGTAGACCGGACCCGATGGGGCGAGCTTTTCCATGATTGCCTTCTTGCCTCCGAATGCCCCGACAGGTAAGCCGCCTCCGATGATCTTCCCCAGACACGTCAGGTCCGGTTCTATCCCGGAGATGTTCTGAAAGCCGCCATAGGTCAACCTGAAGCCTGTAATGACCTCATCAAAGATAAGGAGTATTCCGTGCCTGCGGGTAATCTTTCTTAAGGTTTCCAAAAATCCTTTGCGAGGCGGAACAACGCCCATGTTTCCCGCCACGGGTTCAACGATGACGCAGGCCAGGCCGTCTTTATGTTGTTCGACAGCGGAGACGACGGCCTCAATATCATTGTAGGGCAGCGTGATGGTAAGTTCGGCAAGGCTTCGCGGAACGCCGGGACTTCCCGGGATGCCCAGAGTTGCCACTCCGGAGCCGACCTTTACCAGAAGTGAATCGGCGTGACCGTGATAGCATCCCTCAAATTTGATTATTTTCTCCCGGCCCGTGTACCCGCGGGCGAGCCTGATCGCGGTCATGGCGGCTTCCGTTCCGGAGCTTACCATCCTCACCATGTCCATAGACGGAAAGGCATCAACGATCAATTTTGCCATTTCCGTTTCCAGTTCTGTCGGGGCGCCGTAGCTGGTTCCTCTTGCCGCCGCCTTTTGAATGGCGCGAACTACAGCAGGATGGCTGTGCCCCAGGATCATCGGACCCCAGGAAGAAACGTAATCCACATATTCCCTCCCCTCGACATCGTAGATCCTGGAACCGGCGGCCCTTTCGATAAAAATCGGCGTCGAATCAACAGACCTGAATGCCCTGACGGGGCTGTTCACACCTCCGGGTATGTATCTGCTCGCCTCTCTAAAAAGAATTTTGGAAGATTTACTGGGCATCTGTGAAATACTCCATGCTGCTTTTTTTATATTCCTCTATGCTGGTGAGGACTTTAAAGTCCGTGATCCCCGTCTTTTGCGAGAGTTTATGAATTACACTTTCCTGGTCCTCTCCCGAGGAATGAACCATCGTGAAGACGTTATACTTCCCCGCAAATGGCGGGGTTCTTTCATAACAGTGTGTCACCTCTTTGAAGGAGGCCAGGGTATTACCGGCGATTTCAATTCTATCCTGCGAAACGGCCCAGATGACCATGGCGTTGTGCGGGAATCCCGCTTTCTGATGTCTCAGAATGGCTCCGAACTTCCGGACCACGCCTTTTGTCATGAGGCCATGGATGGTTGCGAGAACTTCTTCTTCGGAAGCTCCCACCTTTTCTGCAATGTATTTGAAGGGCCTCTTTTCGAGGGTGATATCCTGCTGGATGAGTCTTGAGATATTCTTTTCCAAAGCTGTTAACATGGTGGTTTCCCTGTACCAGTTTTCTATGCTTTATTCCAGTGGCAAGGAAGTCTTCGACCTGAGTGACTTCTTTTCCGCCTGCATATGTTTGAGCTTCAGCGTTTTTTCCTTAGCCCGCCTTGAGCGGCGGCGCTTCTGCCGCCTTATCTTTTCAGCCTGCTGTCTTTGCGCCTGCACCGCCCCGTGCTTAATCTCCTCGATCCTGTCCAGGAGCAGGCGCCTTGCGGTAAATCGGTTCAAAGTCTGAGATCGAGACTGCTGGCATTTAACGGATAGCCCCGATGGTATATGCACGAGTTGGACGCAGGAAGACACCTTGTTGACCTTCTGCCCGCCGGGGCCTGACGACCGGACAAACGTCTCCCGCAAGTCCGCTTCGCTAACACCGAGGCGCTCCATCCGCTCGCTTAAGCCCTTTTCTTTTTCCGGGGATACATTAAAAAGGCTCATAGGCTACATCATATGCATAATTCAACTACATCACCGTCCTGAAGGACGTAATCACGCTGCACCATCTGGCCATCACGGACTGATTTGCCCCAGGCCCTCGCGTATTTCAATTTATAAACAAAATCATTGTGAACCTTGCCTGCCAATTCCGCCAGCGTGCTCCCTATGGGGACCACAAACGGGGATTTCTTATCCGGCTCTTTCCCGGGAGGTTTGGTGTATACGCGGATAATACCGGAGAGGCCATAAAGCTTATCCAGGAATACCAGAATGTTCTTGCACGTGCGGGTCGAAATACCGATGCACGGCAATTTGATGTCCGAGAGTTCCAAGAAGATGTCCAGGGTTTCTTTATCTTCGGGCCTGTCCATCTTGTTCACGGCGACGAGCATCTTCTTTATCCTGGGAGGTTTTATTAGGTCCTCCGGAATCGTGCATGCGTGAGAGTAAATGCGAAATGAGTGGAGGATCCGGAGGGTTTCCTCCATCTGTTCCACCGGGTCCGCGGTGAGGTCGAGCAGAATGACCACAATGTCGGCCCGGCGGATCAGATCGATAAGGCCGGGCTCCGTATAGTCTTTTGTGAGGGGCGGGGTATCGATAAGCTGGAACTGGATGTTCTCATATTGCGCCATTCCCGGCATCGGCTTTTGGGTAGTGTGCGGAAAGTCGGCCACTTCCGGGGAGGCATTCGTTATTAATTTAACGAGGGAGGACTTGCCCGTGTTCGGAGGTCCGATAATTACCATCTGGGCCGGCCCTTCCTTCTCAATGTCATAGGCCGTTTTCTGTCTCGAAACACCTTTTTTCTTCAGGGCCTGGTCTTTTAATTTTGAGATACGTTCACGCAGCATTGCCTTGAGCTTGTCCGTGCCCTTGTGTTTCGGCATAATGGCAAGCATCTCTTCCAATGCCTCGATCTTATCTTCCGGCGTCTTGGCTTCCCGGAATCCTCGTTCCGCTTCGAAATAATGCGGGGGCAGATTGGCTGGCATGAACCTTTATCTCCTTCTAATCCGCTGTAACAGTAAACAAGTATTTTCGTACTCACCTGCGAAAGTCAAGTTGAATTTATTGAAAATCATGATATTCTAAACGTGTTGGACTTGATACTGCGTCATAGCCCAAGCGGCTGTCGATATGAAGAAGCATTGTCATGATACTTTCTCTGAGACGGAAATTATATGTTCAGCGCCCATCTGATCAATGATCCCTTCGGCGACCCGGGGGTATACGTAGAATTCAAGTATAGACGCTCCGCCATTCTTTTCGACCTCGGTGATCTTCACAATCTGAGTCCGAGAAAACTTCTCAAGATCAATCATATCTTCGTTTCTCACACGCATATGGATCACTTCATAGGATTCGATTTTCTGCTCCGGGTATGTTTGGGCCGCGACTGCCATATCTCCATGTTCGGCCCTCCCGGTTTCCACCGGCAGATAGAAAACAAGATCAACGCCTATACCTGGAATCTTGTCGAGAACTACACCAATGATTTTGCCCTCCATGTTACGGAAGTTCATCCGGGACATAAATTGCTGAGAACGTATCACTGCCGGAAGGCCTTTGAACCGGAGATCCAGGATGCGAGTGAAAAATTTGCCGGCACCCTCGTTGAGAACAGCTCCTTTGCCGTCAAAGGCGAATTCCTCGATCATAAAATTCCGTGTCTCGCATACACATTTGAAGAAAGGAGCCGCGTCAATATAAAGAAGAATACCCTGCTCGAAATGGGGCTGCCTGTCGGGGCGTGGCTGATGGACTTGAAAGACCGGATTCTTCGGGGCGACCCCGATGATACGCCTGTACGCGTGTGGTGGAAAGAAGGCAGACAGGAGGCGGGAGAAAAATTCATTCCCTTGGGCGAATTGAAGGAGACAATCGTGAAGATGACGCCGGGCCAGAAGATCACCTACATCACTGACGCCGTCTATAACGAAGATAATGCGCGAAAGATCGTCGAATTGGCTGATGGCTCGGACTTGATGTTCATAGAAGCGACGTTCCTTCATGAAGACGCGGATAAAGCAGCGGAGAAGTATCACTTGACTGCGCGCCAGGCAGGTTTATTGGCTCGCAGGGCGGGGGCGAAGAGAATCACACTCTTCCATTATTCTCCGAAATACAAAGGGGCCGGAGATGTTCTCTTCGAGGAAGCAATGGCGGCATTTGATGGTCGGGAGTCTTGATGATTATCTGCGACAATAATGATGTCCGCTCTGATAGAGTGACGGCAATTCCTGGAAGGCGCAGTGCTTATATCTTTTTTATCTGGAAGCCCTCGAGCTTTATGGCTACCGACCGCTGGAGAAGCTCGATGGATATGACGAAGAGTTCTTTGCTATAATCCGTGCTGACAACCACTCCTTCAATGCCGGTGAAAGGTCCGTCAGTGATCAGGGCCGGTTCTCCGACCTTTGGGTACTGGATCTGCTGCACTTCCACTTTTGACTCGATTATGCGCCGGATGGCTTCTATCTTGGCGTCGGGAACCGGTATCGGCTCGGCCCCTTTCGGGTTTCCGAGTATCCGGACAACGCCGAAAGTTTTGAGAACATTCAACTTCGTTTCGCTGTCGAGGGAGAAAAGCTCCACGAAGAGGTACCCCGGGAACATGGGAATTTCGATCTTTTTGCGCCTGTCCTTGCGCCGGCTCCACATCTCTATTTTAGGCAGAAAGGCGCGGACCGATTTCTGGGCGAGGCCGGCATATACGCGGTCTTCATGACGGCTGCGTGTATGAACTGCGTACCATGGCATAGCGGATTTCTCAGTCAGTCACTCTTTCTTCAGGGTATCCCATGAGGGGGTTTTTTCATTTACACTAATCACAATATTTTTTCAACGGTGAAATTGTGCGGAAACTGAGGATCACAGGTCTCGTACTTTCCCTTGGCGAGGGAGAGGACGTATTGAAAAGGAAAGTTGCAGCCATTTTACGCATCCCGGATGCAGATGTTTCATCTCTGACTGTGGTCAGGAAATCAATCGATGCAAGGAGAAGAAAACCGCCTCGCTTCATTTATTCTGTGGATGTGTCCACGCCGGATGGCGTCGAGGCGACCGGTAAAGCAGGTGTAAAGATAGAGGTGATCGACGAGGGCAAGAAACCGCTCCTATCACCGGCAAGGATAAGGACGGGCAAAAGGCCCATCATCGTTGGATGCGGCCCGGCCGGTATCTTCGCAGCCCTCACCCTTGCGGAGAGAGGCATTCCTGTACTTCTCCTCGAACGGGGGAAAAGCGCCACCGAGCGCATAGCCGATGTCCAGGCTTTCTGGGACAAGGGTATTCTGAATACGGAGAGTCATGTCCATTTCGGGGAAGGCGGAGCGGGTACATTTTCTGACGGGAAACTGACGAGCCGTATTACGAATCCATTCACGGCTTGGATCAAGACGAGGCTTGTCGATGCAGGCGCTCCATCGGAAATTATGTTTGATGCAAAGCCGCACGTAGGGACCGACAGGCTGAGGGAAGTGGTGATCAATCTCAGAAAGAGACTCATTGAACTGGGTTGTGAGGTTCGCTTCGAGGCCAAGGTCACAGATTTTTTGCTTTACCGCCGGAGGCTCGAGGGGATTGTTGTCAGAGGCAGTGAAGAGATAAAGACGGATCATCTGGTTCTTGCCGCGGGTCAGAGTGCGGAAGACACGTACGGCAGGCTGTATGAGCTCGGTGTGGCTTTGGAGCCGAAGCCCTTTGCCATCGGCTTGCGGGCGGAACATCCCCAGGAACTGATCGATGAGATCCAGTACGGCAAGTGGCGCGGGCATCCGGACCTGCCTCCTGCGGACTATTTCCTTACGGCCAGGCTCCCTCAGATGAACCGGTCCGTCTATACGTTTTGCATGTGTCCCGGCGGATCGGTTATCGGGTGCAGTTCGGGGGAGAGGACAGTTGTCACCAATGGCATGAGCCGCCGCCGGAGGGGAAGTCCGTATGCCAACAGCGCCGTCGTGGTTGCTGTCCGCTGCGAGGATTTCTCGGATACCGCACCCCATCCGCTCCGCGGCCTCTCGTTTCGGCGACAATGGGAGGAGAAGGCCTTTGTCCTGGGTGGAGAAAATTATTACGCGCCCGCGCAAGGCTTGGTGGATTTTATAAAAGACTCAGAAGGGACAACCATCAACAGGACGAGCTTTGTTCCCGGAGTGAAGCCTGCAATGTTGCGTGAGGCCCTGCCTCTTTTTGCAGTCGAGGCATTAAGACAGGGCATCATGGAGTTTGACAGGAAGATGCGGGGATTCGTCACGGAGGAGGCGACGTTGATCGGTGTGGAGACCAGGACATCGTCGCCGGTCCGGATATTGAGAGGCCCGGACTGCCAGAGTGTCAATGTAGCCGGTCTCTATCCCTGCGGCGAAGGCGCCGGGTATGCAGGCGGGATCATCAGTTCCGCCCTGGATGGGATCAGGGCTGCACAAAAGATTGTTTCTTGAAGAAACGGGTCAAAAGAGGGCATTTGCATTCATAAACTCTCTGTGATAATTTCCTCTAAAGACTGACCTGTACACATTTCTTTTGCAGAGCAGATATTTGACCCGAGGAAGTGGATCATGAAAAGGATATTTCGTTTTTTTGTCATGATGGCCATGCTGATAGCCGCCTCGTCCTTTGCCATTGATGCTGCAGCACAAGATAAGAGCTTCACCAGTCCCACGATTGGAGCGGGATTTGTATTGATTCCGGGAGGGACGTTCATGATGGGGGCTGCTGTAAAGCACCAGGTTGTAATCAGCAAGCCTTATTACATGCAGGTGACGGAGGTGACTCAGGGACAATGGCGGAAAATCATGGGAAGCAATCCCTCATTGTTCAACGCCTGTGGCGATGACTGCCCGGTGGAGAATATTTCCTGGGTTGATGTTCAGGAATTTATCAGGCGCATCAACCAGAAAGAAGGGGTAAAAAAATATCGCCTGCCTACGGAGGCGGAGTGGGAGTTTGCCTGTGAGGCGGGCTCCGCAGTGAAAGACGCGCCTGGCGCGAAGAAAGATGAATTTGGAGACTATGCCTGGTATGATGCCAATTCAGATAGAAAGACGCATCCTGTATCTACGAAGAAACCCAATGCCTGGGGTTTTTATGACATGCACGGCAATGTTCTGGAATGGTGTCAGGACTGGTACGATGATTATCCGACAGGCAAGGTGATAGACCCGAAGGGCGCCTCATCCGCGCAGCACAAGGTCTTGCGGGGCGGTGCCTGGCTCGGCAGCACAACGACCCTGCAGTGCACCTTTCGCAGTGAAGACTATGCGGTCGTGCAGTCCAATGACATAGGGTTTCGTCTGGCCAGAGATCTCTAACCCCTGATCCCTGCTTTGTCAGACTCTCAGTTCATTTTCTTGAACATCGTCTTATCAACGCCGCAGATCGGGCATCTCCAGCTGTCCGGCAGTTTTTCAAAGGAAGTTCCGGCCGGAATGCCTGCTGAAGGGTCTCCCTTTTCCGGGTCATAAATGTAACCGCAGATCTCGCAGATATACTTGGACATGGCGGGAGCGTCCGTTCCTGACTGTGCTCTCGCTCTTTCGGGAAGACCCGAAAGTATGAAAGACAAGAGCCCGAAAAAGGTCAAGGCTGCTGATTTTATGAACTGGCGGCGGCTCAGGGTGTCCCATATGTTTTTCATGGTATTTCCTCCGGTAGTCTTGCATGAGAGCTTCGTTGGGAAAGGCGGAGCTTATGCACGCATCACTTGATGATCAAGTCTCCGGCCTGTCCCACAACTTCCTTGTATTTTACATGAATCATGTTCCTGTCATATTCCCACATATCGCTTAGCATAGCGTCCATCTCGTCCTTCGTGAAATATTGCAGACACGGAATGAAAAAATGTTTGTCCTCAAGTTCGATGTGTTTTCTATAAAGAACTGTGATCGCTTTCAGGCTGTTCAGGATATCACTGCCGGCATCTTCATCCCCTCTTACGTATGTTTCCCTGGCCTGTGCCAGCTTCGCTATCATTTTCCTTGCCTGAACGTGTTCATTTATGAGCCTATTCAACATCTTCCTATGGTCGTCTGAGAGGTTCTTCTTGGCCAATCGAACAAAGAGGATATCCTCTTCCTTCCCGTGGTGTGTCCTATCCCCGTATGTTCTGAAAAAATCGCACACCATGTCGACGAAAGCGGGGTTCACTTTTTTGCTTCCCTGTGCGGAAGCCACATAGTCCTCCATTACTCCAACCATGCGCTCGATGAGACGGTGTTCGATCATGAGAGGGGCGATCGGTTTCATGGGGCCTCTCACTTCTTTCGCCCCGAGCGGTAGTGAAATAAAGACAAGAATTGCTGCCAGACCTGAAACCATGCATATTTTTTTCATTTCCTTACCTCCTTTCTCGTCAGCAACATATGGAGCAATAAAAAAAATCGAAACAGTTATATCCGCTCATCTGCCGCGCTGTATGCGGTGAATGTTGGCAAGTGCAAGAGCGACAAATAGAAACATGACGGAGGCCATGGCACTGTAAGAAGAGACGCCCCGGGCTTGCAGGAAGCCTACGGCAAGGCTGCTGAGCGCGGATCCGCCGAGTTGGAAAAACCCGATCAGTGCGGCTGCCGCGCCTGTCTGCGCCACATAACAACCGAGAGCCTCTTTCGTCGCTATGGGAAAGATTATACCGAAACCCACGGTAAAGAGAAAGGTCATTCCCAAAATCGTTGTCACCGTGACCATCTCCCTCGGCATGCAAAACATCCCGAGAGCCCCTATCAGCAGAATGACTTCCCCTGCAGAGAATATTCGCCCTGATGGTCTATTGCGAACGATGTATCCCGCACCAATGTTGCCCATGATAAAGCCCGTCGCAGCTATCAGGGTGATCAGGCCGTAGGAAGAAGGGCTCATGCGAAAACCACTGATGAAGATGAAGGGCGATGCCGTATAGTAAGCCCCCAAACCACCGAAGCATGCACCGAGAAGGAGAACGTATCCCATGTAGATCCGGTTTCCAAGGAAATTCCGATAGGTCTTAAGGACAGAGATAACCGCAATGCGGCGGGAGGAAGGGGAGGGAAGGGTTTCCTTGAGCAGGGAGAAATTAAGAATCCAGACGACTGCATTAAAGATAAGTAGTGACCAGAATGTCCATTGCCATCTTAAATGTTCAGTTATAATGCCGCCAAGGAAAGGAGCGACCGCCGGGGTTATCGATATGGCGGCCCCCAGCCAGCCCATGAGCATCACAGTGCGATCCTCGGACGACGTGTCCTGGATCATGGCCTTGCCTACCACGGGGGCCACACCCGCGCCGAGGGCTTGGAGGGCTCTTCCTGCCAAGAGCATGGTGATGTCAGTAGCCATGGCGCAGAGCAGAGTGCCAACAGCGTACACTTCCAAACCCCGGAGAATCATGAAACGCCTTCCCAGGGCATCCGAGAATGGGCCTGAGAAGAGATTGAAAAACGCAAATCCGGCAAAATATACGGTGAGGGTCAAGGACATCCAGGAAGAAGAGATGCGGAGATCAGCGCCGATCCCCGGTATTGCCGGCAGGTAGAGACTTACACCTAATTGACCTACCGCTATGGCGGCGGCTATGAGAACGACGAAGGCGCCGTTGCTTCTGGAAGGAGGCATATTCTACGGCGACCTCTCGGCCAAGCATCGTCTGATCTCACGTGGCGCCAATCCTGCCGGGATGCGCGGCTCACATCCGCCATGTCTTGCAGCGGTCGATGGCTTTTCTCTCATTGGGGTCACCGCGTCGTCTGATGCCATCTTATCCTGCCGGTAAGCCAGTTCGGTATCCCGATCTGCTCCTTTGCCGCGTCGTAATAGTAGGCACTCCCCTTGAAGGGGTCAAAGACCTGTATAATGGGGAACTCTATTACCTTCGTGTTCTCGAGTGTCATGCCGTTCATCACCGCCGTATTCTTCACGATCTCCCAGCAGGCCGCCGCATTCACCATGGAAACGAATATCTTGCAGTTCCTGGGCGGTATCTCCCGGCTCTGCACCTTCTTCAGGGTCTCCGGATATAGCTTTTCCGTCCGTCCCGGGAACATATAAATCTTCATGTACATGGGCAGGAGGGCCTGGTAGTCGACGTCTCGGACATCAAGATGTTCGACGCCGAATTTTCCCACGCTCTCGATTGAGATATCGCCTTCATGGGTTACGGTGCTGACAATCCAGCAATTGGAGGTGCCGGGACCGATAACCATCCGCTTCCGGAGCCTGTGGCATACCCGCGCGACCACAAGGTTCGCCTCGGCGTCTGATGTCCCGAGGGCCACAATGTCCACGGCGGAAACAATTTCTTCCACCCGTTTCTCGTCATTCCGGGTTACCTTCCGGCTATAGGTCGTAACACTGCAACCGGGATTGACTTTCTCCAGATATTCCTTCCATGCCTCCGTCTTGGCCCTGCCTACATATTCCGGCGTGAAGGGAAGGCGGTTCAGATTCGTGGCCTCAACCACATCGAAATCTACAATGACAAAGTGCTGGTAGCCTACGCGCAGGAGGAAGTCGATAACCGCACCGTTCCCCCCCGCTCCCATCACAAGGACGCGCGTTCTTCCTATTACGGAGATCAGCTCTTCCGTAAAATTAACGATCCCCTGCTCTCGGTTGACGATATCCTTCCAAGTCATAATTACCTTCCCGCACAAAATTCATTATGCTTTTTTCGGCGCATGTCTAATCCTCGCATCGTTTCGGACCTCCGTCGACCTTAGACTCCCGGCAGTAATCCATGAGGATGGCAACGGCGTCGGAACCAGCCTCGGCGAGCGCATGGGACTTCTCCGCCCCGAAATAATTCAATTCGCCGGCAGTCATGAGCTGCCTGTTCCTACGAATCCAGTCAACCATGGCCTGCTCCTCATCATTGCGGAAGAACCAGCGGTGGAGATTTCTCTTGCCCTTCAACCTGCCGTATCGATCCGCATACCGGCTTTCCATCGTTTCCAGGTTCATCCGTGTAAAGATCACCTGTTCACCCGTCTTCGGGCTTTGTCGCGACTCCGGCGATACCTCGTCAAAAAGAAGAATCTTTGAGTAAAATACGGAATGATGGGCCATGACAGACGCAACAATGTCTGTATTATGGAACAGGCGGGTAGCGGCAAGATGGACAAGTCTGTACAGGTGCATCGTGAGATCGATGGCGCTGTGGGTGATTCCCTCATCCACGCCGAGCGAAAATATCTCGCTGAGCCGCCGTCCGTCCTTTCTTAAAACTGCGAGCTGCTCGGGAAATATGATATCCGCAGGCAGCCCCAGCCGGGAGTCGGGAACAATACTGACAGTCCCCGCCGCCTGTCCTGCTTTCAGGGCGAGAAAGGTCAATGCTTGGGGATGCAGGTGGTGCAGCGTGCACCATAACCCGCTCTCCAGGTTCGGCGCCAGAGCGTATCCTTTGGCGGCGTAGATGTCATGGACGACCTTAAATGCCTTCTCACGCAACTGCCGCGCGTTTGCGACAACGATGGTCCAGTCATTTTTCGGTCCGAACCGGTATTCATTCCCTTCCAGTAATCTGCCGCCCAAGGCGCTTTCTCCTTTAAAACTGAGCCGATCTTATGCTAATAGCGTATAAGAAAGAGGTTTGTATGTCAATATTGGTATGTCACAGAAAGCACGATGCAGAATTTTTATTGACAGACAAGAACCTCTTGGTATACTCGGCACAACCAGTAAAACGGAATTCTAATCTAAGAAGGAGGAAATATGCGTATACTAAAAGTCATAACTGTCCTTTCTGTGGTCTTGTTGTTTGTTTTTTCCGGCGTAGCCCTGGCCCAGCAGATGCCAAATCCATATGGCCCGAATATAAGCCTGGCAACGGCTAAGAAGGTGGCTGCTGCTGCGGCATCGGAAGCGATGAAGATAAAGATAAATGTCGTGATCACCGTTGTGGATACGGGCGGCAATCTTCTCTATCTCGAACGGTTCGATGTTGTCCAGTACGGCAGTGTCGATGCGGCGCTCCACAAGGCAAAGTGTTCTGTTGCTTACAAGAGACCGACGAAGGCATTTGAGGATACGATCGGGAGTGGAAAGACGGCATATCTGACCCTGGACGGTATAATCGCAATTGAAGGCGGTGTGCCGATCATTCAAGATGGCAAGATCATAGGCGCGATAGGCGTGTCGGGCGGAGCAGCAGCGCAGGATGGCCAGGTCGCGACGGCTGGGGCCAAAGTGATAAACTAACTCGCAACGTTTTGTCTAACGGGTGCAAGAGGGGAGGTCCATACACGAAGGGTCTCCCCTTTTTTATTTCTTGTACTCGCAAACATGGTTCGGCGACTTATCTTTCTTGAGGTATATCAGTAACGTCTCAATGGCAGTTTGCCGTTGGCTTTATTAAGAAGGCGTGCAATATCGCTTTCAAGTTGATCGAAACAATTCATGAGTTCCTTGGCTTCATCCGTAAGATGCATGCCGTGTTTAACGCTGTCCATCTCCACAAGCTTCATACCCAGCCTTTCTTCGGACGCCTTGATCCTCCCCCATGCAGCCCTGTAGGACATTTTCAATTTTTTAGCCGCCGCGTTCAGACTGTGGCATTCTTCAACGGCCCTGAGCAATCCTTCTCGACCAGGCCCAAAAATCACGCGGCCATCACGCTCGAGCCATAATTTGTGTTTGATTTCCACTGGTAATCTCCATAAGCGAAAAGCGGACGCAAAGAATATTTTTATAAAATTAACATGATGGAATCTTCTATAGCAAGCTATTTCAATTCTGATATGTCAATAATGACATAACCAGTTGAAATCATTATCCTATTGCGAAAAAAATGATTGACAACAAGGCATGGATGGATTACATAAACAGCTCAGATAAGTAATTATATGAACGGCATTAAAAACAGCAATATTCTCAGAGCAGCTCCACAGATAAGCATATCTCGCAATTTTATTCTGTATCACACCAACCAAAATGCGGAGGATAGTTTAATATGAAGAAAACGGTGTTTTTGATTTTGCTTCTTATTATCTTGAGTCTTGTCTTCTCCGGGATGATCTTTGCTCAGGCCAAGAAGGGCGGCGCCCTTGCGGCGACGGGGGCTTCGGTATGGGATTATCTGAAGAAACAGACGTATGCAAAGAATTGGAAGATGTGGCCCGGAACGACGCCCATGTATCAGGGGCCGGAACCGCACGGCGCATTTTTGACAACCTATGTCAATGACGCGGCCTTGAAGTCCATCGGCGCCAAGAAGGGGAAGTTCTTGGACGGGGCAATAATTGCACAGGATAACTTTTCGAAAGACAAGAAGCTCAAATTTATTTCCGTCATGTACAAGGTTAAAGGCTACAACGCGAAGGACGGGGACTGGTTCTGGGCGCAGTACAAGCCTGATGGAAGGATCGAAGCGGAAGGAAAGGTTGACGAGTGCATAAAATGCCATGTCGCCCAGAAAGGAAATGACTACGTCTACACGAGCAAACTTAAGTAAACGGACGGCAGATAAAAATTAAGAGGCGCCGGAGTTTATTTAGGCAGTATAGAGTCAACACGTTAAATGAATGACCAGAATGGAGGTTATGTTATGGAAGGAAAGGAAAAGAAATTACCCGATCTGTTCCCGAAGGAAACTACGCGGCGTGGTTTTTTGAGAGGGACGGCAGTGGCAGCGGGCAGCGCTGTTGCCATGGTTACGGTCGGAGGCTTGGCGGCCAAGGCTGCCCATGCTCAGGCCGCAGCACCTGCCCCCCAAAAAGATTTAATGAAGTATCTGTTTGCCGAGAGGGAAAATTGCACAGGTTGCAGGGCCTGTGAATATGCATGTTCTGTCTATCATACAGGCGTCGTAAGACCCTCGGTATCCCGCATTCACGTGCTGAAGTACAAGGATTCGATAGATGTTCCTGTTGTATGCTGGCATTGTAACGACGCGCCATGCGTTGCGGCCTGTCCCACGACTCCGAAATCGATAATTCCAGATCCCAATCACAACGGCATTATCTTGAATGAAAAAACCTGTCTGGGCAGGAAGTGTCTGAAATGCCAGGAGGCGTGTCCGGCACAGTTTGTCTGGGTGAATCCTGACACGGGTATGCCCCTCATGTGTGACATGTGCGCCGGTGATCCCGCCTGCGTGAAGGCCTGCAAAGATCAGTCCGGCAATCCGCAGGGGCCCTGCCTTATGACAAACAAACTTGGGTTTGGCGTCAATCTGGCTTTCAGGGATGTGAAGCCCAACGAGGCGGGTAAGGATCTACTGGATCTCACGTTCTATCCTAATGTCGACGGGAAGAGACCCACCCCCGCTAAGACTAAAAAGACGAGGAGGTCGTAACCATGACAGCAACAAAAGGCGGATGTTTCGGAAAAATTCTCGAGATTGATTTAAGTAAACAGACATATAAGACCCGCGAAGTCCCCGATGAAATCTATCAGAAGGCCATCGGAGGCAACGGGCTCGCTGCATATTTTCTCACGACTGAGTACAAGGCTCATAAAGACCCCCTGGCGGAAGATGCGTTCATTTACATCGGTCCGGGACCACTTAATGGCACGTTCTGCGTATCCACGCGCACAAGCTTCGCCCATATGAGCCCTTACACGGGCCTGATCTCCCACGCAGAGACAGGCGCCCATTTCGGCAACGAAATTAAATGGGCCGGCTGGGACGGCATTTACATCAAGGGAAGATCGAAGAAGCCTGTGTGGCTTTCTATCGTGGACGATAAAGTAGAATTCAAGGATGCCACAAAGCTGTGGGGCAAGGACACGGAAGAGACGCACGAAGCGATCATCAAAGGGATGAATGACCCCTATGCCCGGACGGCGGTTATCGGCCCGGCAGGCGAGAACCAGGTTCCCTTCTCCTGCGTGATTGTGGAGCGTTTCCGCGCCGCCGCAAGAAGCGGAACGGGTATGCTGATGGGCAACAAGAAGCTGAAAGGCCTGGCCGTCAGAGGAAGCAAGGGTGTGCCTGTTGTTGACAACGTGAAATTCATGGAGATGGCCACCTATGCCAAGAAGCTCGCAGTGGAAAAAGAAGCCTGGCAGGGCATCAAGAGGTGGGGAACTGCCGGTCTCATGGAGCAGAATAATTTTTTCACCGGGTCACTCATCACAAAGAACTACCAGACAACATGGTATCCTGACGTTGTAAAGATCGGCGCCGAGGAGGCAAACCGGAAATTCTGGAAGCGGCACGTGGCGTGCAATCACTGCCCCATCCATTGCCTGAAGCTGGGCGTAATCCGTGAAGGCAAGTACAAGGGGCTGATTGCCGAAGGTCCTGAGTACGAATCCGGCGGACTTTTGGGCAGCAACCTCGGAATGACTAACTTCAACGACATGATCGCCCTCATCGAGGCCTGCGACGCCTACGGCATCGACAACATCTCTACTGGAGGCGTTCTCGGATTTACAACAGAGCTTGTGGAGAAGGGCGTCCTCAAACCCGCCGACCTTGATGGTCTCAAACCGAAGTGGGGCGATGGGGATACCTATATGGAACTTATCAGGAAGATAGTCTACAAGGAAGGCAAAGCGGGCAAACTTCTTTCCAAGGGTGTGAAGAAGATGTCTGCGGAGATAGGCAAGGGGTCCGAGGCATATGCCGTCCACGTGAAGGGCAAGGAATTGGCAGCCCATGACGCAAGAGGCGATAAGGCCAGGGCATATAGCTACGCTCTCGGTTCCTGCGGAGGGGATCACCATGAGGGCGCTTCAACGCGAGCCCTCGTCATTTTTGCGATGATCAATTCCCTTTCCACGTGCTCATTCGCAAGCGCACTCATCTGGGGCGGCGAAAACGCGAAGATCACCGTCGGCATGCTGAATCCGCTCTGCGGGTGGAATATGACGGAAGATGATTACTGGACGACGGGGAAGCGGATCCTCACCATGGAGCGCGTCTTCAACGTAAGGGAAGGCATCAGCCGCAAGGATGATATCCTGCCGGTACGCATGAGGACGGAGAAGCTTCCTGCGGGACCGAAGAAGGGAGCCATCTTCACTGAGGAAGATACAAAGAAGATGCAGGATGAATTCTACAGTTTCGTCGGCTGGGATGCAAAAGGTATCCCGACGGATGCGACATTGAAGGCTTACGGTCTTGAATACTCCATCGATGATATCGCACGGGCCCGCAAGGAGTACAATTTGTAGAAGAGCAGTTTAGAGCAAACGGGGCGGGTGCGAGGTTTCACCCGCCCTTGCTTTTTGGGGCTGCATGCTATATATTCAAGCGTACGGATCATCTTGTAGCTATCAAGACGAATTATTTTATTGGAGTAAAATAGGTAATCGTTTGTCATGAGTTTTTCAAGAAGGGATGCGCTCCATATTCTGGTTAGCGGCGCGGTTTCCACCCTTATTTTTACATCTTTTAAAGTCAGTGGTGCAAAAGCATTACCCCGCCCGCCCGGTGCGCTCATCGAACCGGAATTTCTCAAGTACTGCACACGGTGCTACCAGTGTATAGATGTGTGTCCTGCCGACGCACTTCATCCGGCGGGCATTTCCGGCGGCATTCCCAATTTTGGAACACCGGTTCTGGACTGGAAGAAGTGCATCTTTTGCATGAACTGTATCAGGACGTGTCCTACGGGGGCCATAAAGAGGATCTCTCGGGACGATATCGATATCGGGAACGCCGTAATCGACCCGGGTACGTGCCTTACATGGTCGGGCAAGAGCAAGTGTGACATCTGCTATAACGCCTGCCGCTACGACGCGATCAAACTGGAGAACAAGATTTACCCCGTGGTTCTCGAAGATCCCTGCACGGGCTGTGGGGCGTGCGAGAGAAAGTGCCCGACGAATCCGAAATCCATCGTCGTATATTACGAAAAGGTAAAAAGGTTCCTGCCGCCGGAGAAGGGGGTCTCCATGCGCCTTCCCGATGAAGCAGGCAAGAAACACGGCGAAGAGGATTTTAAGGACTGGTTTGTGGAAAGGGTCAAGAAGCTCGGCAAATCATACGGGATCATCAAAGAAGAGGAAGATGAGTAAATGAACAGCGCGAATGCATCTTCTGTTCTTATCATTGGCGGCGGCGTCGCCGGCATCGGCGCGGCTCTCGACCTCGCCTGTTGCGGCCATGCCGTCCATCTCGTGGAGAAGGAGCAAATCCTCGGCGGCCAGGTTGCCAGGCTCGACAAACTCTATCCTACGGATCACTGCGCCTTTTGTCCGCTCTGGACGGATATCAAAAAACTGAGGGACAATCCTCTGGTTACCGTCCATACATCTACCGAAGTGAAAGAGCTCAAGAGAGAGGGCGGCCGCGTCCACGCGGCCATGGTAAAAAAACCTCCGGTCATCGATGAAGGCCTCTGCGTCTTCTGCGGGCGATGCGCAGGCGTTTGTACCGAAGCAGCGATAGAGACCCCGGGTGAGCATGTTTACCCGCCTACTTACCTGGTCAGAGAGGAAATCTGCAACAGGTGCGAAGAGTGCGTAAAGGCATGTCCCACGAAAGCTATCGATTTTCAGAGGAGAGAAGAGAAGTCTGAACTTATGTTCGACGATGTAATCTGGGCTTCCGGTTTTATGGAAGTCGATCTCTCACCGCTTCCGGAGTTCGGGCTGGGAAAACATCCGGACATCATGACGGCGATGGAGTTTGAGGACTGGACGGGAGAGGCAGGCGTCAATAGAGGGGCAATCATAAAAAAATCAAATTCCATAGCCCCACGCAATATCGCCTTCATACAGTGCGCAGGCGCAAGGGATCAAAGGCTACTCTCATACTGTTCCGCCGTCTGCTGCATGCATGCGCTCAAGCAGGCCCAGTGGTCGATAAGGAGGAATCCTGTCATTCAGTGCGTCGTCTTCTACACCGATCTACGGACGGTGGGACGCGACTATTACGACTACTCCCAAAGGGAGATAAGCGGGAGCCGCGTGAGACTTATAAGGGGGAGGCCATCTCACATCTATCCGCTCCCCGGGCGGGACGGCATCGCAATAAAGTTTGAAAATACCATGACCCAGAAAAGGGAGATCTGGAAATTCGATATGGTTGTCCTGAACGGCAATATCGGGTCTTCCCTGAGAAAGAAAGACCAGGAAAAACATTTTTCACCTGTTCTTTCGGGTGAAGGGTTTGTGAATGCGGCGTCCGATGATATTTCCCGCTTCTCCTGCGGCTTCAGCGCGGCGCCTGCGGATGTGGCGGAGTCGGTCATACAGGCGTCTTCAGCGGCTGTGAGGGCAATTCTCGCGAAAAGGAAGAGTTAAGAAATGTCGGGTATCGCAGTTTTTCTTTGCAGATGTTTCGGAGAAGTCAATCGCGTGATTGACCTCGATTCACTGCAAAAAAAAGCAGAGAGAAATAACGATGTCGTTTCTTCTGCCGTTTGCGAATCCCTCTGTCTCGCGGATGATATCGAGAAGACGGCTTCCCGCATCAGGGAGTCCGGTGCCGAAAAAGTCGTGATCGGCGGATGCTCGCATCTGGCAAGGGGCGGCGCGGTTGTTGATGCTCTCGTCGAGCGCGGAATCAAGCGCTCCGCGATCGGTCTCGTCGACCTGAGGGAGGCGTGTGCATGGATTCACAAGGATCATCCGGAAGGAGCAACGGAGAAGGCATGGGACCTGATCAGTATGGAAATCGCCGGCCTTCATCACGGGCGGGCATCGGATGACGTAACAGTCAGTGTGTGTCCCGAAGCCATGATTGTCGGCGCCGGCCCGGCGGGGCTTTCCGCCGCGCGGACGCTTGCGCAAATGGGTTTCAAGGTGCATCTTGTCGAAAGGGGGTCAAACCCCGGCGGCATGCTGAACCTGATCTCCCACGTGTATCCATCCGATGAGAAGGCGTCCGAAAAAATCAAGACGTTCGTTGATGAAGTGGATAAAAATTCTCTCATCAATTTTTATCCGAAGGCGAAGATAAATTCGATTACGGGCTTTGCCGGCAACTTCAATGTGCAGGTCTCTTCTTCTGCAGGTGAACAGAGGCTCCGGGTAGGGGCCGTGATCCTTGCGTCCGGTGCGCGGGTGTGGCTTCCCCACGGCCTTTACAGATATGGCAAGCTTAAGAATGTGATCACACAGATGGAGCTCGAGAGGCAATTCATCAAGGGTCCGCGTGAGGTCAAGGCCGCCGTCTTCATTCAGTGCGTGGGCGCGAGGAATCATGAGCGGCCTTATTGCGCGACAATGTGCTGTCCTTCGAGCCTGAAAAACGCCGTAAGAATAAAAGAAGAAAATCCCGATGCGCGGGTATTCATACTCCATCGCGATATCATGACGCCCGGAAGCGTCCTCGAGGCCTACTACAGAAACGCCCTTGCTAAAGGGGTGCAGTTTATCCGCTTTGAAGAGACGAACCCTCCCGAAATGCTCGGTAATGAACGTGTAGAGGGTGTGGAGGTTATTGACAGCGTGAGCGGGATGAAGAGGAAGCTCGAATGCGATCTCGTCGTCCTGAGTACGCCTCTCATTCCGAATGACGATAACGTAAAGCTTGCCCACATGCTCGGTCTGCAGGTTGACCGCTACGGCTTCTTTTCGGAAATCTATCCGCTCCATCCCCTCGAAACAAGAATGGACGGGGTTTTCATCTGCGGTTCTGCGAGGTGGCCCGTGTCATCCGATAATGCGATGGTGCAGGGGGAAGGGGCCGCCGCTAAAGCTGCGGCGCTCTTGGGGAGCAAAGCCGTTTCGGCCCTGTCTTTGAGCCGGGTTCCCGGAGAAAAATTCGGCCATGCCGCAGTCAATGCCGAGAAGTGCACAGGGTGCGGCAATTGCGTGGCTGTTTGTCCATTCGCTGCGTGCCGGCTTCAGAAGATGGGAAGGAAATCAATCAGCAGGATCAACAAGCTCCGGTGTAAGGCCTGCGGCAACTGCGTATCCGTCTGTCCAAACGGTACAGTGCAGTTGCCTGAACAGGATTACCGGGCCGTAGCAGCCATGATTAAACAGGCCTTTGGCGAAGAGAGCGCTTTATGAAAATCCTGATCTTTGCATGCAAGTGGTGCGGCCTCATCGGCGCCGACGGCGCGGGGAAAAAGAGAATACAGCTTCCCCCGGAGTTCCGGGTGATTGCGGTGGAGTGCGCGGCGCTCGTCGAGCCTGATGCGGTAATCAGGGCGTTTGCGTCCGGAATGACAGGGGTGGCGGTCTTAGGCTGCCATCTGGGAGGGTGCCGGTTCAACGACGCGAACCATGCCGCCATCAAAAGGCTGGAGCTCCTGAAGACGCTGTTGGACGCAACGGGGATCGGCGGTAAGAGACTGTTGATCAGTTTCGGGACGGCACACGAGGGTTACCAGTATGCAGAGGTCGTAAAAACATTCTTTGAAGAACTGAAGACGATGCCGTCCACGGTAGCGTGGACAGCATCGTTATGAAAGACGTAGTGCGGGACTTCAGTCCTGCGAAAAGAAGGCAGACCTGAAAGTCTGTACTACATTATTCCGTCATTCCCGAGAAAGTGGGAATCCAGTGTTTAAATATCTGGACTCCCGCCGGAGCCTGTCCTCGAATGTGTTTGTCGGGGACGGGAATGACACTAATTATTTTCTGTCATTTCGAGCGAAGCGAGAAATCTTAGTTTGGACCGAAGAGGAAAGCTAAAGATTCCTCACGTGCGTTCGGAATGACATTTAAAGAGTACTATGCTGGAAAAAGTAAAAGAGATAGCGAGGACGGTTCTTGCAGAAAAGCAGGCAGACGGAGTCCTCGGTCTGATGAAAGGGCAGTGGGATATCATCCAGCCCCACATCTTCGAAAGTCCGGTCGAGGTGGATGCCCTTGTGATTGAACCCAAATGGCTGCTCGCAAAAATGGCGATGACCGTCCTGCGGTCTTCAAGGGAGGGCTACAGGCTGGCAGTCGTTGTGCGCGGCTGCGATGAAAGGGCGCTCACGGAACTTGTGAAAAGGAACCAGATTGAAAAGGAACGGCTCGTAACAATCGGAATTGCCTGCACGGCGGAGCAGGCGCAGGCGTGCATCTGCGACCGTCCGTACCCGCAAAAGCTCGATTGCGGCGATGCTGTAGCAGGTGTTGATCCGTTCTCGATTGAAAGCGTGAAGGAGCTGCTTGCCGGCGACGGCCCGGCGAGAATGGAAAAATGGGCGAACATCCTTAAGCGATGCATCAAGTGTTACGGATGCCGGAACTCGTGCCCCATCTGTGTCTGCGTACCCTGCAAACTGGAAGACCAGGTCTGGGTGGAAACAGGCGTCATACCTGCGGAGGTGCTTTCGTACCACCTGATACGGGCGTTTCATCTGTCGGATACATGCGTGGCCTGCGGGGCATGTCAGGAGGCCTGCCCGGTGAATATTCCGCTCATGGCCCTCCAGCTGTCCATGCGGGAGATGCTCCGCGAGACCTATGGCTACGATGCCGGGCTTGACCCGGAAAGGAATTCCCCGATCCTGTATGATCTGTGCAAAGAGCCTGCAGCAGGACAGGCGCTGCCGGACTGGGTAAACAGTTTGAGAAAAGACGATGAATCCTGATTTTATAAAAACCATTTGTCCCTATTGCGGTGTCGGCTGCGGCCTGGTCCTGAAGGTAGAGGACGGCAAGGTCGTAGGCACGTACCCGGACAAAGAACACCCCGTCAGCCGCGGCACGCTCTGCATCAAGGGCTGGTCTGCGCATCAATTCGTTCATCACGCGGACCGATTAAAAACGCCTCTCGTAAAAAGGGGAGACACGTTTGAGAAAATATCCTGGGACGATGCGATAGCGCTTGCGGTGGAGAAACTGCAGTCCACGGCGGCGCGTTACGGCGGGGATGCCATAGGCGGGCTCTCTTCCGCGAAGTGCACGAATGAAGAAAATTACCTTTTCCAGAAAATGATACGCATGGCCTTCAAAACGAATAACGTGGACCACTGCGCGCGCCTGTGCCATGCCCCTACGGCCGTGGGGATGGGCCAGACGACGGGGAGCGGCGCCATGACAAACTCCATCTCCGATCTGGCAGGGGCGGAGTGCATCCTGATCATCGGCTCCAACGCGGCGGAGAGCCATCCCATCATCATGGGCGAAATATACAAGGCTGCAGACCGCGGGGCGGCGGTGGTCGTCGTGGACCCGCGAAAGACGGCTGTTGCCGAGAACGCGCAGGTTCATCTGAGGATAAATCCGGGTACGGATATCCCCCTCCTTTGCGGCATGATGAGGCACATTATCGATGAGGGACTGCATAACGAGAAATTCATCCACGACAGGATGGAAGGGTTCGATGAACTAAAAACATTCCTTCGATCTTGGCCGGTGGAACGTGCCGCGAAAGAATGCGGGATAGCGGAAGAAGAGATTAGAAGAGTTGCAGAGATGTACGCAAGGGCGAAGGATGCCGCCGCTGTTTACTGCATGGGAATCACCCAGCACGCCTGCGGCACGGCGAACGTACATGCCGTCTGTGACCTTGCGATGCTATGCGGCCAGATCGGCAAGACATTTTCCGGCGTCTATCCGCTTCGCGGTCAGAACAATGTCCAGGGCGCCTGTGACATGGGAGCGCTCCCGAATGTCTACCCGGGATATCAAAGCGTAAGCGTGCCGGCCGTGAAAGAAAAATTTGAGAAGGCATGGGGAAGGGAGCTTTCCGCGAAACCCGGCCTCACCGTAACGGAGATGATCGGCTCTGCCGGCAAAGACATCCGTGCGCTTTACATCATGGCGGAGAACCCCGCCCTCAGCGATCCGGATGTTAACCACGTGCTCGAATCCCTCACGAAGCTGGACTTCCTGATCGTCCAGGATATCTTTCTTACAGAGACCGCGAAATTCGCAGACCTGGTTTTGCCGGCGGTCTGCTTTGCCGAAAAGACGGGGACGTACACGAACACGGAAAGAAGATTCCAGCTATTGAGAAAAGCGGTCGAACCGCCCGGCGAGGCAAAGGGAGACTTTGAAATTATCTGTCTCCTTGCCAACGCACTGGGTCTCGATTTCCCGTACAAGCATCCCGGTGAGGTCATGGAGGAAATCGCTAAGCTTGTGCCCGAATACGGCGGCATTCGCTTTGACAGGCTGGAGAAGGCAGGCCTGCAATGGCCGTGTCCAGACTTGAAACACGAAGGGACGCGCTTTCTTCATGACGTCCAATTTACGCGCGGCAAGGGGCTCTTCATCGTACCGGCATACACGCCGCCCTTTGAAACACCGGACGGCGAATATCCGTACTGGCTCAGCACGGGAAGGATGTTTGCGCACTATCACACGGGCACCATGACCCGCCGTTCCGCATTTCTCAGCAGGGAGATGGAAGGGGCATATGCGGAGATGCATCCCGAAGATGCCATAAAAGCGGGCATCAGAGAAGGCGACAGGATCAGGATAACGAGCAGGCGGGGGAGCATCGTCACAGCTGCGAGAATTACGAAGCGGGTCGCAAGAGGATCTGTTTTTGCTCCCTTCCACTTTACGGAAGCGCGCGCCAACATCCTGACGAACCCGGTTCTCGATCCGATCTCCAAAATACCGGAGTTCAAGGCATGCGCCGCGCGGATAGAAAAGGAACCGCATGAAAAACACGAAAGATAAAATCGACGAGGCGAAACGCGCATCGGGCGCGGATTCCTGCGTAGAGTGCGGGCGCTGCGTTGCCGTCTGTCCCATGGCGGAGATGTATGCGAACTTTTCCATCGAGATGTCGCCGCGGGGCATCATAAAAAAGACGCTCATGGGCGACCCGGTGGTTGAGGACAAGAACATCTGGTATTGCACGGAGTGCAACGCCGGAACGGATACATGCCCGCAGGGTGTGAGCTGCAGGGATCTCATCAGAAAGCTCAGGGAGGCGGCAGTAGATGAGAACCTCCTCGAAAATGCAAAAACCTGCAAATGCTGCGGCAGGGCCTTTGTGGCGATTCCCGTGGAGGACTTCGTCTTCGCGAGGTTGAAGGATGAACCGGCGAATGTGTTCGGGGTGCTCGATATTTGTCCGCCATGCCGGCGGGAGATTTATCTTCTGAGAAATGCGTAAATGATGAAACAAGAAACTACACAGAAACCGATGGCAGAGCAGGATTTTTCCCTCAACCTCGAGGACCTGCGCCCGCGCCCAAAGGAGAAGAAGCATCTTTCCGAGTACTTCATGCCGCGTCGCCACTCGTTTATAATCTTTCATCCGGACAGGTGCACGGGCTGCGGCGCCTGCGAGATGATCTGCTCCACGAGGAACGTGGAGAAAGTCGCGCCCGTATCCGCGAGCGTGAAGGTTGTGAGAGATCAGAAGGAGGGCAAGAACTTCTCCATTCTCTGCCAGCACTGCAGGAAGCCGCTCTGCCTTCCCGCCTGTCCCACAAGGGCCATCGAAAAGGGCGATGACGGCATCGTGCGCATAGACAAACTCTTCTGCACCGAGTGCGGACTCTGTACCATGGCGTGCCCGGCGGCAGCTCCCATCAAAGACCCCGGCAGCCAGGAAATACACAAATGCGACCTGTGCGAAGGCGACCCTCTCTGCGTCAAACACTGTCCTGAGAATGCGCTGACCTTTACGAGGGGGAAGGCCGTTCGCTGGATAAAGGGGCTCCGCTGGACTTCCCAGCTCATATCATTTCTGCTCCTGGTCATGGTCTTTGTCGGCACGTTCTGCTACTTCAGGACGGGAAGCGTCAGCTTCGCCTGTCCCACGGGGACGCTTCAGAATATCGCATCGTCGGGGACCATCGTGCTTGTCGGTGTTTCATCGGCATTGGCTCTTCTCATCCTCACCGTTCTTGCGGGAAGACTCTTCTGCGGATGGGTATGCCCGTTCGGTTTTGTCCTCGACGTTGTCGATAAGATAACTCCCAGGAAGATCGGCTGGCCGTCGTTTCTCAAGAGCCGGATGACAAAGTACGGTGTATTGGCTGGCGCCGTCGGGGGGAGCTATGCCCTCGGCTTCCAGGTCTTCTGCACCGTCTGTCCCATCGGGACGCTCTGCCGCTCCTACGGGGTGCAGTCATTTTTCAGGAGCGCCGAGCTAGCCATCGTCCCCGTCCTGGCAAGCCTTGAGATTGCGCAGAGAAGATCATGGTGCAGATATTTCTGCCCTGTAGGGGCCGTGCTGGGGCTCACGGCACTGCTGCGCATGATCAAAATAGTCATCGGGGCAAAGAAATGCAAGAAGTTCTCCTGCATCCAGTGTGCGGAAGTTTGTCCCGTGGGTATTATAGACGCGGACAAACTCCGGGAAGGTTTGTCGCCGAAAATTCCCATGACGGAATGTATCATGTGCATGAGGTGCGTCGATCGTTGTCCCTATTCTGCAGCGAAGATCCGCTTCCGCTGGCAGAGAGCAACTCCGGGAGAAGGCAGGATATGAATCCCCTCCAGCCATTTTACAATATGAAAATCGGCATTGTCGATCTTTCCGCCTCAAACGCTGAGGTCGTTCCTCTCACAGAGGAGCAGCTGGGCAGGTATCTTGGCGGCGCAGCCCTGAACGCGGCCGTCCACGCGCAGCATCAGGCCGACTCTCTCATCTTCGGCACCGGCCCTTTGACGGGAAGTTTCGCTCCCGCCTCGCCGCTCATGATCGCAACGTTTACGTCTTCCATTTTCAAGCGTGTCTGCCATGTCCCGTTAATGCTCCGCACCGGACCGGACATGAAATTTTCCGGAGTTGATTTTCTCGTGGTGAAAGGCACCGCGCCGGAACCATCCGTCGTCCATGTGGATCATGGAAAGATCAGGATACTCCCCGCCCCGCCTATCCTGAATATGCCTGTTCCCGAAGCGATCAGGGAATTAAAGAAAACATCCCCTCCCTTTCAGTCTTTAATTATAACCGGACCGGCGGCTGACCGCGGCAGTTCCTCTGCGTCCGTCTCAATCGGTACGAACGGCAGCCTTGACAAAGCGGGTCTCGCAACGCTCATGGCCGCCAAAAGCCTCAAGGGGATAATGCTGGGCGGCACGGACGGTCTTCCCTTCAACAAGGACAATCCGGCGCAGGGGAAGGAACTCGAAAAAATAATCTCCACGGATAAGAATTTCAAACGCAGGGGATTCTACGCCGTCCTGAAAAATCTGGAAGGCGGGAAAGATGCGGTAAAATCGCTCAAGGCGGAGAGAAAGAAAGACATGGCCTGCTATCACTGCCCTTCGCCCTGCATGACACATGTGATATTTTCGTGGCATGATCCGGGAAATAGTGAGATGAAAAATTCCGAGGAGGGCTTGCTGCTTCTCGATCATACGGGTTATGCGGCCCTTGCCAAAAAGGCGGGAAAGAATACCCTGCCGCTTCTGCGGGCTTGTCTGCACTGTGGTCTTGATCCCACGGCTGTTGCGGAAATGCTCCCTCAAGGCGAGACGCTGCCGGATTATCTCAACGCCATAGATAAAATCGTATCTGACAACGCGACTCGCACGCAAGACGTTTCCCAGAGGCAAGGCATTTTTGGAGGAGGCGTGCCCCCCATCGGGACGGATGATTTATTTGAAAAGAGGGTTGCCCTCGCCATGGTCCTCGGCGTCTGTCCCATTTTTCTCCTGCGTTTTCCGCAGATCACCGACGCCGCTCTCCTCTCCTTCATCTCTACGAGGGAAGAAGACTTGAAGGCTCTGCAAGAGCGTCTTTCCTCCGCTGTCGCATCTCTGTGACATCTCTTCTCGTGGAGTCAGTATGTCATCAATTTTTCTTAACCGGTTTAAAAGCGATAACCTGGCCCGATCATGATCACGTCGGTATCGCGGTTGTAATCTGTGGTAATGCGATTCCAGGAGAGACGTACCAACCAGTTCGGGTTGAAGCGATAGCTCGCCGATAACGTGATAACTCCCGCCACGGTATACCTATCTTCATTGCCGTGTGTGTCAACAAGGAAGTAAGGACCCGCGCCGGCTCCCAAGGCTAAATGCTCGTCAAAAAAAGCACGGACCAACCAGGCTTGAGAAAGGATGCCGTTGCGGCGGATGAGACGATTATCACCCTCGTTGAGCCATGCGATAGTCCAGTCCAGGTATCGTGCAATACCGCGGCGGTATTCGATGCTCTGAGATAGTGATTCCGGGGAATTTGCGCTGTTGACAGTGGTCTGCCCGATCATCACTGTTAATTCGTTATCCGTCGTTTTCGCACGCGTAGGGCCTGCTCCGGACGATGGCTCACGTGCCGATGAATAATCGAGTTGATACCCCACTCCGACCACGGCAGAATATGTATCGATATTATTCGTTTTAACTAAATTGCTGCGCAACTGGATAACCCATGGGCTTTCCGTGTACCAAAAACCTGCGAGGCTAAAGACGCCTCCCAAGCCATGGCTGTCGGAGAAACCGCGTCCTTGTTTTGCCAATTCGGTATCATAGAAATAGTAAGGTCCGGCCCCTGCAGCTAAGACGAACTGTCTATATATACGCTTGGTGTGTCCCCAGAATTGCACTGTTGGGCCATCGCGGTGATTATTTGGCAAATGTCCCTCATTCAACCACGAGATGCTAATTGCGGTGTATTCTCCCAACGCCTGCATGTATTCGAGAGACCAGGTGTATGAGCGGTCACTGCTCGCGGTATCTTCGATTATTCCGCCAAGCAGATAAAGTTCCTGTGCTTCTAAAGGGGTACAGTAGATCAGTAGCCCACACAAGAAGATAAGAATCATACTCATTGGAACTTTCGACATGAATACTTCCTTTGGGTTTTCAACTATACGTTTCATGTTTTCAGCTATTTCTTCCCGTCTACGCCCACCATCAGCCCGGCATGATTATCACCGCATCCCTTTGCCGGATCGTTTCCCTTTTTCCTTGTTGTCCGGGGCTTTTTCCTGTTCACGCTTCTCTTCAGCTACAGTCACTTTATTGATTTTGAAAGTGCAGATGTATTTATTCTGGATATTGCCGGTTTCCAAAACAAGGATCACCTGAAAGGTCTTCCCCACGAAGGGTTCAGCCTTCGCTCTCAATTCCGCTGCTGTCCCCTTGATCTGGGCCGGCAGGAACGGCGCCCTCTTCCAATAGCCTTGTTCTTTGTCTGAACTCCCACCGTAGCCTTCTTCCCGCTGGAAATAATCTGCCGGATGTACGAAATCTTCAAGAGCGCCTCTTGCGGCAACAACCGTCGGAGGATGTGAACTGTTTCTATCTTCATAGCCGGCGCCGGAATGTATCAATCTCTGCCTTGCGCCTTTCGCATCGATAAATCTCGCTTCATTCCAAATGATTTTCACGGGCCCGTCCGTTTTATTACTGAGCATAAAAACAATGTCATAAGGCGACGGCAGCCACTTAATTCTTACTGTCTCATCTTCAAAAGAAAATTTTGAAATTCCTCCCTCGACTACTGCTTCAATTCTTTGCGCTCCCATCTTTTTGTCCCCGGTGGATTTTTCCACAGAGATCAGAGATATGTCATAAGCCGCATTGGCGATTGTGTATGTTTTCGGAGATGAATCGGCGGGAGGTTTCGTTCGATACGAGGGCCCACAGCCTATTAAGGCGGCAATAATGAAGGCGCAAAAAAAGAGGGGAATTTGTTTTCTCATAGCGGCTGCTCCTCTGTATATGTTCATATAAGCCGATAGGTCGCAAGAACTTTCTCGATTGTCTGAACACAACCAAATATTTGCTTGGCCGTCCGATAGTATTCCATTCAAAGCGCCCCGGCAAGCTTCCAGGAAAATTTTACCGTTTCAGACTGTGGATTAACATTTCTTTCCCGGTAATCTTGGGGTGTGCAGCTCACCGCCAAAAATGTTCTCCGGAAACCCCTGTTCAATCAGGATATTGGCCGCATCTATTTGGGATGCCCGCACTGGCATGCGGCTTGCTACCAACAAGTGCGGCAAAGACCGTAACAGGAGGAAGGGAGAGCATATTTTGATTAAGGAGATCCTTATGGCAGTATCCGGAATATTCGCGAACACCGCTATTAACCAGACAAGCAACTCGCAAACGAAATTCGGACAAGTCAAAAATGACTTTCAGCAGCTCGGACAGGCGCTGCAGTCCGGCGACCTTAATGCCGCCAAACAGGCATTTGCGGCGCTCCAGCAATTCATGCCCAACTTATCTTCCGCGAGCCAGTCGCAAAACGGGCAGCAGGGCAGCAGCCAAAACCCGCTTCTCACAGATCTCAGTGCTGTCGGTAAAGCGCTCCAGTCGGGAGATCTGGCGGCAGCAAAGTCTGCTTTTGCAAAACTGAGACAGAATGTTCAGTCGGTATCGCACAAGGGACATCATCACGGTCATCACAAAACGGGCGGCGCTCAGAACTCACTCGCAAGCCTGCTCGACAGTTCCAGCCAGACTAATGGAACCAGTAGCGCCTCTCAATCTATCGGCGGGAACATTAATATAACGGCGTGAAATAAAAAAAGCCCGCTCCGGGAAGAAAAGCATACAGGCAGGCCGGCTATTTTGCCATCGCGCGCATCTTGCCGATGATTGCCTTCGTGACATCCCCGGTCTTTGCAGTGCCTCCCAGATCCGGCGTCAGTACGCGGCCCTCCGCAGTTACGGCCTTGATCGCCGCATCTATCAGCTTCGCCGTTTTCTTGTGGCCCAAGAAGTCCAGCATCATCGCACCACACCAGATCATCGCGATTGGATTCGCGATGCCTTTGCCCGCGATGTCGGGCGCAGAGCCGTGTACCGGCTCAAACATCGATGGATAATCGCGTTCCGGATTGATGTTGCCGCTGGGCGCAATGCCCAGGCTGCCGCTGATTGCCGCGGCGATGTCGGTGAGAATGTCGCCTAACAAATTAGATGCGACAACCACATCGAGCGATTCCGGATGCGAGATGAACCGTGCTGCAAGCGCATCGATCAACACACGCTCGACAGTCACATCCGTAAATTCCCTGCCCACTTCTGCTACCACTTCATCCCAGAACGTAAAGGAATGCTGCTGCGCATTCGATTTTGTCGCACTCACCAGCTTTTTGCGACGGCCCTGTGCAAGTCTGTATGCGTAACGCGCCACACGCTCAACGCCGACGCGTGAGAACACGGACGTTTCAACCGCGATCTCAATCGGCAGGCCGCGGTGCGCACGGCCGCCCGCGCCGGTATACTCGCCTTCGGTATTTTCACGAATGACGATGAAATCAATATCGCCCGGCTTCTTGTTTGCGAGCGGCGTCTTCACACCGGGCAGGAGCTCGGTCGGACGATAACATACGTACTGCTCGAACCCCTGGCAAATCGGCAGGCGCAGGCCGCGCAGGGAAATGTGATCGGGCACGGCAGGGGAGCCGACCGCGCCGAAATAGATCGCGTCAAATTGTCTGAGGAGCTTTAGCCCGTCATCCGCCATCATCTTGCCGTGCTTGAGATAGTAGTTGCAGCCGTATGGGAAATGCTCGTATTTTAATTTGTACTCGCCGGTCAGCTCACCGGCGGTATTTAGCGCTTTCACTCCCTCAGGAGCGACTTCTTGTCCGATCCCATCTGCCGGAATGACTGCTATGTTATGGTGTTTCATATTTTGTATCCCCTTCGAGGTATGGATTTTAATCCCGCCAAGATCTATCTTGCCTGCCTTGATAAACTTTTTCCGGAATGCCGGTCATTGTCAAGAACAAAATGGAAGCGTCACTATTTTCTCATCGCTCCTACGTCATTCCCGCTCCCACTACTGTCATTCCCGACTTGATCGGGAATCCAGTCCACATTGATCGAAGTCCTGAATTTGTTTTGTCTTAAATAAATTGGAAGATTTCAATCCGCATTTGTGATATTTGCGTGGTGATGAAAAAAGGTATACCACAGTCGGAATCACGTTGAAAGCGCCGGTAGCAATCCGCAAGACCCATCTGGTTTAGAAGAGGCCGTTGTTATGAAAGACGAGAAGAAAACAAAAAGGCAGCTCATCGATGAACTGACAGCCATCCGTAAACGAATGGCGGAGGTTGAGGTATCAAAGGACAAACAAGAGTCCCATGAGGAAAGGTCTTCACATATGGGCATAGCCCGTGACATAACCGACCGCGAGCGCGCAGAGGAAGAACTCGGAGAGAACGAAGGAAAGTATAGATCCCTCTCTCAGGAATTCCGTGAGATTCTCGATGCCATTCCGGACGGTCTGATCCTGCTTTCGCCGGATTTGAAGGTCGTTTGGGAGAATGAAGTGGCGAAGTCAGGGCATTTAGAGCATTCGGACATTAGCGATCCACACTGTTACCAGTTAAAACATGGGCGATCAGAACCTTGTGAATACTGTGTCGCGCCGGAGTGTCTTGCCTCCGGGCAGCCGAAAGTGGGAGAAAGCAAAACTCCCGACGGAAGGATCTGGGAATTGCGTTTCTTCCCCGTCTTTGATGAGAAGGGCGGAGTGAAAGGTGTGATCGAGGTTGCTCACAATATCACCGAGCGGAGGCAAACGGAGGACGCGCTGAGGGAATCGGAAAACCGATACCGGACAATTTTCCAAACCACGGGGACTACGATGCTGATCATTGAGGAAGATATGACTATTTCCCTCTCAAACCGTGGATTTGAAAATCTGACCGGGTACGAGCGCGAGGAGATAGAAGGGAAGAAGAAGTGGACGGAATTTATTGAAAAAGGTGATTTGGAAAAGATGGTGACGCAGCATCAGTTGCGAAGGGCAGATTCGGGTCTCGCGAAGAAAAGTTATGAGTTTCGACTTGTACACAGAGACGGCCGCGTGAAGAATATAATCTTAACCGTCGACATGATACCGGGTACGAAAAGAAGTGTTGCTTCTCTCATGGACATCACTGGCCGCAGGAAGGCAGAGGAGGCGCTCGCGGAGAGCGAGGCGCGGTACAAACTGATCGCAGACAACATGACCGACACCTTATGGCTCATGGACATGGACCTCAGGACGACATGGTGCAGCCCATCCGTGGTGCGAAGCCGCGGGTACAGTTTCGAGGAGATTAATGCCTTGCCGGTGGAAAGGCATGTCACCCCTGAATCAATAGAAACTATTCTCAAAACGTTATCAGAGGAATTGACTCCGGAAAGGCTTCGGCAAAAGGATCTAAGCATATCAAGAACACTGGAATTGGAATTTTACAGGAAGGATGGCTCTACCTGTTGGAGTGAAGCCCGTGTTACACTCCTCAGGGACCCGCAGGGAAGTCCCATCGGCTTATTGGGCGTGGGACGCGACATTACCGAGCGCAAGCTGGCGGAGGAAGCCCTTCACAAGTCGGAAGAAAAATACCGCACCATTCTGGAGAACATTGAAGAGGGTTATCACGAGGTGGACCTTCCCGGAAACTTCACCTTTTTCAACGATTCATTCGAGAGGATCATGGGTTACGGCCGGGAAGAATTGATGGGCATGAGCTATAAGCAATATTCGGCGGATGAAGAAAATAGCCGGAATATTTTCCATGCCTACAACAGGGTCTACAGGACAGGAGAGACCTTAACGCGGTTTGAATGGGACATCATCAGAAAGGACGGCGTCAGAAGAAGTATCGAGGTATCTGCTTCTCTCATCAAGGACTCCTCCGGGAGGCCGCAGGGCTTCCGCGGGATCGTCACCGACATCACCGACCGCAAGCGTGCGGATGCTCAGCGCCGGGAAATGGAGGAACGTCTCCAGCGGGCGGAGAAGATGGAGTTGATGGGGATCCTGGCGGGAGGCGTGGCGCACGATCTGAACAATGTTCTGGGGATCGTCATCGGCTATTCCGAGATGCTCCTCATGGATGCTAATCAGCCAGTATCGATCAGACCGAGTCTCGAGAAGATTATGAACGGGGGACAGAAGGCTGCCGCGATCGTGCAGGATCTGTTGACCCTGGCCAGAAGAGGAGTCTCCGGCAGAGAGGTTCTTAATCTGAATAAGATCATCGCTGATTGCAGGAAGTCGCCGGAGTTTGAGAAATTAGCTTCTTACCACCCCGCTGTAGAGATCAAGACCGATCTTGATCCGCGGCTCTTCAATGTCTCCGGCTCCTCCGTACATCTTGGCAAGACCTTGTTCAACCTGGTTTCGAATGCGAGCGAGGCCATGCCGAGAGGCGGCGTCCTGATCATCAAGACGGCCAATCAGTATCTGGGTGAGCCGATTCAGGGATATGATGAAGTCCGGGAAGGAGACTATGTTGTCCTCTCCGTTTCCGACACGGGTGAAGGAATCGCGGCGGCTGATCTGAAACGTATCTTTGAGCCGTTCTACACAAAGAAGGTGATGGGGCGAAGCGGAACCGGTCTGGGGTTGGCGGTGGTCTGGGGAACCGTGAAAGATCATAAAGGGTACATTAACGTAGAGAGCGAAGAAGGGAGGGGGAGCGTCTTCACCATTTATTTTCCCGTCACGAGGGAAGACGTCTCTGCTGAAGCGCCTGCCATATCAATATCTGAATACATGGGGAAAGGCGAATCCATTCTCGTTGTGGATGATGTAGAAGAGCAGCAAGATCTCGCGGCAGGCATGCTCAGGAAACTGAATTACAAGGTAGTGAGTGTTTCCAGCGGTGAAGGAGCGATAGCGTATTTGAAGGAACATCAAGCTGACTTGATGGTCCTCGACATGATTATGGACCCTGGTATGGATGGGCTGGACACGTACGGAAAAATTATTGAAATCCATCCTACACAGAAAGCGATTATTGTCAGCGGTTTTTCGGAGACGGAGCGGGTGATTACCGCCCAGGCTCTCGGTGCGGGTGCCTATCTGAGAAAGCCCTATATTATAGAGAAACTGGGGTTTGCCGTGAGGAGAGAGCTGGAAAGAAAATAGCCGGCGCCATGAACTGCGGGACGCCCACCATGTCATTACCGCGCGCCACCACTGTCATTCCCGACCTGATCGGGAATCCAATGTGTCTCCGTAGCGCAGACCTACAGGTCTGCTGTGTCACCATTTAAATGTAGTGCGTACCTTTAGGTGCGCCATATTAGCAGGACTAAAGTCCTGCACTACATAATTATGCCCGCCCCATTTGACAAAGGAGGCAACGGGTGATTTCCCTCTGCATTCTGTAATCACCATCACCCAAGATTCTATGATCGAGAATCATCCCACAGATAAATTCATCCATGTAGACAACCTGCAGTTACATTATCTCGAGTGGGGGAATGAGCAAGCTCGGGCCATGGTGCTGCTTCACGGTATCGGCGACAATGCCCACATCTGGGACCACTTTGCACGGAATGCCGCTCGTCACCTGAGAATTATTGCCCTGGATCAGAGGGGCCACGGTCTCAGCGACTGGGCTGTTCCACCGGCATATCGCTGTGATGATTACGTAGCCGATCTGGACAAAGTCATCCAGGCTCTTCAGTTAACAGGGATAATCCTCATGGGGCACTCGATGGGGGCCTTGCATGCAACCCGCTATGCTTCCTTGCGGCCGGAAAAGGTTTCCACTCTCATTCATGCCGATATTGAACCATGTCCACCCGAGTGGAATAAGAAATATCTTCTCAACCTCTATGAGGAACTGCCTGCCTTTTACGAAACTGTTGATCAATATGTCAGCGAGCTCCGGAAAAACAGTCCCTATGCAGAAGAGAATTTGCTTTACGATATGGCCTCACATGCTCTTGTGCAAGGAGAAGACGGCAGGTTCCGCTGCCGGTTTGATCGGGAGACCCTCTCTCACTTTGATAATTATGATTTGCGACCCTGCCTCCGGCATATTCAATGCCCCTCTCTTGTCATCCGCGGTAAGGAAAGCCGGGTAATGACCGAGCCGATTGCGAGAGAAATGAGTCAAACGATACCCCGGTGTACATTTGTGGAAATACAGAAAGCTGCCCACCCTGTCCTCACCGATAACCCGACTGAATTTTTGCGGGCAATATCTAATTTTTTGGGTCAACTGTTTGTTCGTAACCAATGATTACGATGCGCTCAGTTCTTCCCGCAGATCACAATTCGACAAGCCCGTCCATGTCATTCCCGCTCAGAGCCTGCTCTCGACATGATCGGAGGCGGGAATCCAGTCCATCCTTTGTCATTTCG
>Ga0182021_10000056_pt1 | contig 97741 bp, 109 predicted proteins | sample 612E3MmetaG_FD_120493 | JGI IMG/M metagenome (GOLD analysis project Ga0182021, IMG submission 120493) | Permafrost microbial communities from Stordalen Mire, Sweden - 612E3M metaG (Illumina Assembly) | ecosystem: Environmental > Terrestrial > Soil > Wetlands > Permafrost | place: Sweden... | reverse complement strand
TTAGAGCCGTACATGCCGAGGTTGTTTTCGAAGTTGAGCTTGACGCGCCTTACCCCGCCGATGATGCCCTTATTGACCTTCTCCTCCATCCGGTAGAGCGCAGGTGTGTAGACGTAGTTGTGGGCGGGGAGGACGACTAAGCTTCCCTTCGCCTGCTTGATCCTCTCGCAACCCTCGACCGTCTGGGCGAGGGGCTTCTCACAGAGAACGTGCTTCCCAGCCCTGAGTGACTGTAAGGTCATCTCCTCGTGGAATCGCGGGGGGGTGTTGATGGCTACGGCCTCAACATCCGCTCTAGCGAGCATATCCATGTAGTCGCCGCAGGCGTGGCCGACCCCGGTCGCGCTCTTGACCTCCGCGAGCTGCTCACCACTCATATCCGAGATACTCACCAACTCCACGACACCCGAGGCCTCTATGGCCTTGAGGTGGAACATCGTTGTGACCCTTCCGCAACCGATTATACCGAGGCGGAGCATATGGGGAAATACCCTTACCCGGGTTAAATAGTTGCTATCCACCGAAGTACTTCGTCAAGAACTCCTTATAGCCGAATCTTAGGGCTACTGGGACACATACTATTACCTCGAACCAGTAGGTGGCTAGGCGGGTAAGGAGGCTTATCGCCGCTGCGGTGGAGAGGGGGACGCCAGCGAGGACGAAGGCACCGGCAAGCCCCGCGTCGAGCAAACCTATCCCGCTTGGGATGAAGAAGTTCATCTGCTGGAGGAACTCGACGACAGCGAAGGCGAAGACGACGGTCGAGATGCTGACGTGGACTCCGAGTGCTGCGGCGGTTAGGTATGCCGTCATTGCGCCTGCTCCCCAGTGGAAGAGGAGCATTCCGAAGGCTGCGATGTTCAGACCCGGTTCGACCCTCAGTGCTCTGACTGCCTCACCTATCTCGGTGATGACCGGCTGGAACCCCTCCTCACCCGACTCCGGGTCGTGGAACCTGTCGAAGAGATTCCGCTTTGCCCAAGCAGGTGCCTTCCTGTAGACGTAGCCGAGGGCTCTCGTGTTCAGCATAAGGGCGAAGATGATGACGCTAACGACGGCGAAAGCAGTGAGGAACCAGCTTATCCAGGGGCTTATCGGTATCTGTCCCCCCATCGCGATCGTGGCGAAGGCTGTTCCCCCGATGATGAGGCCGAAAGCGACGTTGTAGTACGACCTGTGCACTAGTACGCTACTTAACCCCTTGCCCGTGTTCGAGCCCGAGCTGTCCTTGACGAGGTAAGCGCGGACCATCTCAGTCATCAGGGGGATCGGGGCGAGCCAGGCTATGAAGAGGCTCGTGAAGCTGAGCTGGGTTGTCACCCAGAAGCTTATCCTCACCTTCATTGCTCGCAGGATAAGGTACCATGAAGCGGCCCAGAATATGAGCCCGAGCTGGTCGATAAGGATCGCGACCATATAGATCCCGAGGTTGAACCTTCCGACCTCAGCGAGGGCGATGAATGGGTTTGCGTAGGCGAGGTAGGCAACGAAGATGGCGACGCCCAGGAGCGTAAAAGCAAGCGCCTTCCTCTCCACCAAAGACTCTGCCACTCGCTGCAATAGTTTCCTCAACCCATAAATAATGATGCGCCCCCATCACGCCTATTGGAGCCCGCAATCCGACTCGCTGTGGCCTCGGACCTAACCACCATCCACAAGATCGAGGTCGGGAGCTACCCCGACCCGTGGCCGCGCTCCATCTTCTACCTCATGCGGGGGCGCGCTCCGGACCTATTCCTAGTGGCTGAGGTGGAGCGCGAGGTTGTCGCCTACTCCATCGGAGAGATCGATTGGATGCATGGCGTCAGGGTGGGCCACGTTATGAACATAGCAGTCGCTGAGGCTTGTAGGCGCAAGGGTATAGCGGGGAGACTCCTAGACGAACTCGAGAGAAGGTTCAGGGAGCGTAACGCAGAGTACTCCTACCTAGAGGTGAGGGAGGGCAACGATAAAGCCCAGCATCTCTACCGTAAGAGGGGCTACCGTGATCTAGGCGTACTGCCCCGCTACTACAAGAACGAGGACGGCATCTCCATGGAAAAGCCCCTCGGCTAAACGTTACACTTCTATACCCGTGCCAGCCCCTCACTTGGCAGGTGGAACCATGGGTGAGATACGCGTCGCCGTCGCTGGCACAGGAAACCTCTGCTCAAGCCTAGTACAAGGAACACATTTCTACGACAAGGCGAAGGAACCCCTCGGGCTCCTCCACCCAAAGCTCGGCGGATACAAACCGTCGGACGTGAAGTACGTCGCCGCATTCGACATAAGCGACGTGAAGGTTGGTAAGGACCTCGGTGATGCCATATATGCTAAGCCGAACAACGCCCCAAAAATGGTCGATGTCCCGAAGCTGGGCGTCACCGTGAATATGGGGCCCGCCCCCGACCTCGTGGAGGAGGGGACGCTCAGTAGCATAAAACGCGCCAAGGCGGAGGCCGTCGACGTCGCCGCCGAACTGAAGAAGGCGAAGGCCGATATGTTAATCAACATGGTCTCGGGGGGCAGCGACAAGGCTTCTGCCCTTTACGCGAAGGCGGCCATTGACGCGGGGTGCGCCTACCTCAACGCGACGCCTTCTAACGTCGCGGGGGACGCCGCCCTGATAAAGAAGTTCGTTGCCGCGAAGCTACCCGTAGCTGGTGACGACCTGCTGGACCAGGTTGGGGCAACGGCCATCCACATCGGCATCCTGGAGTTCCTCCACAGCCGCGGCGCACACATCGACGAGAGCTACCAGCTCGATGTGGGAGGCGGCGCGGAGTCAATCAGCACGCTGGAGAAGACGAAGGACACGAAGAGGAGCATAAAGACGGCGGCCGTAACGGGGCATGTGCCTTACAAGTTCCCGCTCGTCTCCGGCTCAACCGACTTCGTCGACTTTCTCGGCAACGGTCGCGACAGCTTCTTCTGGGTAAAGGGGCGCTACTTCGGTGGTGTCCCATTCACAATGGACCTGAAGCTTAGCAGCGAGGACGCCCCGAACGGTGGCTCTATCCTCCTCGACGCGGTCAGGGGGATGAAGGTAGCAAAAGACAAGGGCGAGAAGGGGCTGGTGGCCCCGATATGCAGCTACGCCTTCAAGAGGGCGGAACGCACAAGTCTAACCAAGGCATACGAGGCATTCAGGGAACTTACAGGGTAAATGCTATGCACATGATATTCCTGGTCGGGACCGCCGGGAGCGGCAAGTCGAGCCTCACTGCCACGTTCACCCGCTGGCTTGAGATGCAGCGCGAGGACGTGATGGCCGTGAACCTCGACCCCGGCGCCCCCAACCTCCCCTACTCCGCCAACGTCGACATTCGCGACTACATCAAGGTCGAGAACGTTATGGAGGAGTACGGCCTAGGCCCCAACGGGGGCCTCGTCGCCGCGACCGACATGATCAAGGACGTTGTGGAGGATGTCAGCCAGGACATCGAGGATTTCACCCCCGATCTCTGCATAGTCGACACCCCGGGGCAGATGGAGCTGTTCGCCTTCCGTGACATAGGCGCGCAGGTGGCGGAGAAGCTCACGGACGCTGACAAGGGGCTCGTCTACCTCTTCGACGCCGGATTCTGCAGGGACCCCCTCAACTACGTTATGAACATGTTCCTCGCGTCCGCCGTAAATATCCGCTTCCAGTTACCCCAGTTCCAGGTATTCAGCAAGGTCGACCTACTCAAGGAGATGGAGCTTGAGGGCATGATGAGCTGGGCGGAAGACCCAGATGTCCTCAGGACCGCCGTAGACGCCCGTCTTAGTGGCATGAACAAGGAGATGAGCCAAGATATGCTCGAGATAATAGAGAGAATGGGGGTCGAGTTCAGCCCAATAGCGGTCTCGGCGAAGACGCAGGACGGCTTTCACGTCCTCTACTCGGAGCTGCAACGTGTCTTCACGGGCGGGGAGAAGTTCACCCCCTAACCTCGAAAATCGTTAATACGACGTCCGGGTGCCTATCTCCTAGGAGATAATCATGGTTCTTTACCTCACGCAAGACGAAGTCAAGCAGGTGCTTGACATGAAGAGCGCCTTCGAAGCCGTAGAAGGCGGCTTCCGGGAGATGGGCAATAAGGCCATCGAGATGCCACCCAGGGTCTACCTGCACTTCCCGAAGGGTGTGCTCATCGCGATGCCAGCGTATATGCCTAACCTCAACGCGGCGGGTACAAAGCTTGTCACCGTTCACCCTGGCAACAAGAAGGATTACAACCTCCCCGCCGTGCAGGCGAAGATCATCATCAACAGCATCGAGAACGGCTCACCCCTCGCCATCATGGACGGTACATACGTCACCGCTGTCCGCACTGGCGCCGCCGGGGCCGTGGGAATAAAGTACCTCGCACGCGAGGACGCTAATGAAGTTGGTCTCTGCGGCCTCGGCGTCCAAGGCAGGAGTCAGATCATGGGACTTATGCTCGTCCGCCCCAAGATCAAGAAGGTCAAGATATTCGACATCCTACCTGAGGCGATCCCGCCCTTCATCAAGGAAATGAAGGCGATGTACCCAAGCGTCGACTTCGTCACCGCGAAGTCGGCGGAGGAGGCGACGAAGGGCAGCGACATTATCATTACCTGCACCCCTAGCTCCACGCCCTTCATTAAGGGTGAGTGGCTGAAGAAAGGAGCCCACGTCTCTGCGATAGGCGCAGACGTCGCTACGAAGAGGGAGCTCGAGACCAGCGTGCTCAATAAGGCGAACAAGCTCGTGGTCGACTTCATCCCGCAGGCCTTTGTCGTCGGCGACTTCGCCAAGCCGAAGGAGGAGGGCGCAGTCTCCGAGAAGGACATTTATGCCGAGATGGGCGAGATCGTCTCCGGGCAGAAGAAGGGACGCACCTCACCCGATGAGATCACCCTCTTCAAGGCAACCGGCCTCGCCATCGAGGACGTCGGCACTGGTGCCAAGGTCTACGAACTAGCCGTTAAGAAGAAGATCGGAACTGAATTGCCCAATTAGGCTCTCTTTTTAATTATCCAAGTAGTCCCTGAAGTCGTTCTCGCATGGGTTACCGGGGCAGTACTCTATTCGGGAGTCCCCTATTTTCGAGCCTACCGCGAGGATTGTGGCGCTCGTTTGGATATTCTTCCCGCTTGGGTCGTGGTAGCAGACTGAGCTCTGCCCCTCCTCCTCGTGGTCAATGCTAATTGCCTTTAGCGATTCAATAAGCTCGTCCACACCGTGTGGCTTGAGCCGTCCCACTAATTGATGTGCCAAGAGCTTGCTTTATTCCACTTAGACCCACACCTTATCGACACGCTCCGTCCACTCCATCTCTAGCATCACTGTTAAGGTAGTGATCACGTGCGAGCCACGGTCCAGGCGCTTCACGAACGTCTCCTTGTGCGCGCGCGGGTCCACATAGGAATCCGGTAACGCTTCCTAGCCACCGGTATAAGCCTACCCACAAAGGGTTCAACTATTTAACCAGCCGAGCCGATTGTTGGTTGAGGAATTTCACAATGGCGAGGACGATCGAGGAACTTTCGCACACCGAGATCTCTGAACTCATAAACAAGCGAATAAGCATCTTCACGCCCGACGACTTGACGAGTAAGCTCAAGGGGGAGCTGGAGAAGACGGGTCGCTATGAGGCCATAGTCGTTGGAGGTGGGAAAATAGGGATGGTGACGATCCGAGACTTGCTCGGCGTCGAACTTCTCGAGCAGACGAAGCTCGTGAAGCTCTGGAAGTCCCAGTGGCAGACCCCCGTCACCTCGGACAGCTGGGTGCAGGGCGTCGCCACGGAGCTCGTGAGGATCAACGCGAGGGCCCTACCGGTGGTCGAGGACATGAAGCCCGTCGGCATCATCTCACAGGTCGACATAGTCGCCGCCATGGCCGACTGCAACGACCTGAAGAAGACCCACGCGAAGGACCTAGCCAAGATGGGTCCGGTTACGCTCGAGGTCGGGGCGAAAGTCGCCGAGGCGAGGAAGCTCATGCTCGACAGGGGCATCAGCCACGTCCCGATCACGAAGGATGGTAAACTAGCTGGGATCGTCACGGCCGCTGATCTCGTCCAGTTCTTCTCACAGGGTGTCGGCAAGAGGAAGACCGGCGACCTACCCGGCGAGAAGGTCACGAAGTACCCCGGTGTTGTAGACGGGATAATGGATAAGCACCCCTTCACCGTCTCGACCAACGCCTCGGCCCTCGACGTCGCGAGGGGCCTCAGGGATCAGGAGAAGAGCGCTGCCGTTCTAATCGACGAGAACGAGGGCGTCCTCGGTATTTTGACGCCGAAGGAGCTACTCACACTCATAGCGGAGCCACCTACGGAGGAGGAGATGCCCATCTCAATAGTTGGCCTCGCGAACGAGGAATTCCTCGCGAGGAGCTTGGCTGAGGAGAAGATTAGAAAGGTCATCACCCTTGGCATGAAGATTCACCCACACATCAACGATGTACAGGTTGTGATCAAGAAGTCGGATAAGGGCGGCGATAACGAGAGATATGAGATGACGGTACGCGCCCTCAGCCCCACTGAGCAGTTCCAGACCTCTAACGCGGGTTATGACCTCGTCAAGACCTTCGACGGCTTAATGTCCTCCTTAGAGAAGGAGTTCAAGGAGGCTAAGCATGATGCCTCGAAGGTCCCACGAAGGGGCAGGGGTCGCTAAGCTTCATAACCGTTCCCGCCAACTCTCTTGGGATTCAGCTTGCCCCAGTGGACAGTAGTCATCACCGAACCGATCAACGAGGTCGGAGTCAAACTCCTAGAGAGTCGAAACGTCAAGGTCATCCAGTTGCCACTGGGGAGCAAGGAGGACGCCCTTGCCACCGCTATCCCCTCGGCTGACGGATTGATCACGCGCGGCGGGATACGGGTGACACGAGAGATGATGGCCTCGAGCCCCAGACTCAAGGCAATTGGTGTCCACGGCATAGGGTGCGACCACGTCGACCTCCCCGCTGCTCGTGAGTTGGGGAAAGTCGTCCTCAACACTCCCGACGCCCTCACCGTGACCGTTGCCGAGATGACCGTCGCCATGATACTTTCTATGACGAGGAGGATAGCATCGGCGGACAGAGCCGTCAGGAACGGTGACTGGGGTCGAAAATATTCCGATCTGATAGGCGTCGAACTCATGGGGAAAACCATCGGACTCATCGGCCTCGGCCGGATAGGTACCGCCACCGCCAAGCGGCTGAAGGCATTCGACGTGAAGCTCATCTACAGGAGCCGAACCCACCGCCCCGAGTTGGAGCACGAAATCGGGCTAGAGTGGGTGGAATTCACCGAACTCCTCAGCAGGAGCGACATTGTGAGCCTCCACATCCCAGGCACAGCGGAGACGCAACACCTCCTCGGCGCCGAGGAATTTGCGTGCATGAAGCGAGGTGCGATGATAGTGAACACAGCGCGCGGCAGGGTCATAGACGAGGCAGCGCTCGTTGAGGCGCTGAGGAGTAGGTATATATCCGCAGCGGCTCTCGACGTCTTCGAGCAAGAGCCAGTGAAGCCCGACAACCCGCTGCTGGGCATGGATAACGTCGTCCTCGCACCCCACCTAAGCGCCAGCAGCTTGGAGGCCATGCAGTGGATGGCCACGTATGTAGCACAGGGAGTACTTGACGCCCTCGATGGCAGGAAACCCCTAAACCAAGTAACCTAAACGCCCCCTCACAGGTGTTACGCTCAATAACACCCCCTTAAATAGCGACGATTAGTCCCTATACAACGAAAAATTAACACGGAGAAGCAAAACGTGACGTCATCCCCCACCAAAAACTAGCGAACCACTCAACAAATAACACGATGTCATTATTATCAATCAACCAAAACCCCACACACGCAAGCTAGGAAATGGTTTTAAAGCCTCGACCCCTCGGTTAGGAGAGGTGTGAATATGCCTACAGTCACAGTAGACAAGAACAAGTGTGATGGAGAGGGCACATGCGTAGACGTCTGTCCAATGAACGTCTATGACATGGTCAACAAAAAATCCGAGCCAACCCGGGCAGCAGACTGCATCGCATGCATGGCATGCGTCAACAGCTGCCCAACACAGGCAATTACCGTCGAACCGTAAAAAGCTAAAAAAGCTTCCATTTAAAAATCCCGTTTTTAATGAGGCCTGACCGAGACGGCCCTTACTAAGTCAGCCGTGTTCTCGCACCAGTCAGCGGCCATCTCGAAGACGTCAAGGAATTCATTGAGGCGTAAGAGTGACCCTGTGGAATAGCCCTTGAACTCGCGCGCGCATTGTGATTATATAGGCGTGGTTTGGCATTAGGCCCTGTACTTTAGGGTGTTCAGGCCGGCATCCTTGAGCATGTCGTGGAGTAAGCTCAGGGGGAGGCCGACTACGTTATAGAAGCAGCCCTCAACACCCTCGATTATGACGGCGCCGATGCCCTGGGCGGCGTATGCGCCCGCCTTATCCATTGGCTCCCCCGTGGCGACGTAGGCTTCGATCTCCTCCTCACTCAGTCTACGCATAGAGACCTTGGTCTCCTCCGTTTGTATCTTACATTGGCTCCTTTCCTTCACGACGACGACCGCCGATATTACCGTGTGTATTCTACCCCCGAGGACCCGAAGCATGCGCTTAGCATCGTCAGCGTCCTTCGGCTTCTCGATGATTCTACCGTCCAAGACCACGATTGTGTCCGCTGCCACGACGATTCGATCATGGTATCTGGCAGAAACCGCCTCCGCCTTCTTCAGAGCGTTCTCCCTGACTCGTGTAATCGGGTCGGATGACTCGCTGTTCTCCGCGTCGCCCGGGTCGACGACATCGAAGGCGATCCCCAACTGACTCAGCAGGGACGCCCTACGGGGTGAGGTCGAAGCGAGCACCAGCACTTTACGATTCAAAGGTTATTACCCTCAGCGTTTTATCTCGGAGCGCGATTCACAGAGATAGGGTAAGCCTCGGGTATAAGGGTGATTGCGATGGAGAAAATATACTATACTGCTCTTGAGACACCACTAGGCAGGATGTGGGTAGCCGCCTCGGAGATTGGGTTAATCCAATTCAACATGACTGACAACAAGGAGGGCTTCATGAAGGAGCTGAAGGCGAGGATCAAGGCCGAGTACGTCGAAGATCCGAGTAAGTTCAAGCAGCTGAGGGCAGAGCTCGAATGCTACTTCAGGGGAGAGAAGCTCATCTTCAAGGGTCCATTCGACATGAGGGGAACGCCCTTCCAGGTGGATGTCTGGAATGCTATCCACTCCATCCCCAACGGGAAGCTCACCAGCTACGGCGGGATAGCGAAGCAGATCGGGCGACCGAAGGCCGTCCGCGCTGTGGGGAACGCAGTGGGGGACAATCCCCTGGGGCTCATAGTCCCCTGCCACAGGGTTGTCTCCTCGAACGGGGGCATTGGCGGCTTCAGCACCGGCCTCGAGTGGAAGAGGAAGCTCCTCGCCCATGAGGGTATACTGGAGTCATCCGAAGGGAAGCCCGAGACGAACCTCGATCTGCGCAAGTTCTTCAAGTGACCGCTAGTATTTTCCCGCATCGAGATGTTCCTCATCCATGGACACAAAGAGGATCGTATTCGGCACCTTCAGCCACGAGACAAACGTGCTGTCAAACATAAAGACGAACCTCTCCGAGTTCCGAAAGAGGCACCTGTTCTACGGGGACAAGATTCCGCCCCACTTTCGAGGGACGAAGACAGCCGCGGGTGGCTTGATCAATGGGTGCGAAAAGAACGGGCTCGAGTTTATCGAGACTATTCACGCGTCAACCACCCAGCGGCATCATCGCGGAGGAAGCTTACGCGCACATCCTCGGCGAGATGCTCGATAGGATCAAGGCTGCGAAGCCCTTCGATGCCGTCGCCCTCCACTTGCATAGTGCAGCTGTGGCCGAGAGACACGACGACGTCTAGGGAGACGTCCTCGGCGAGGTTCGGAAAATCATAGGGAAGAAGCCCCTAGTCGCGAGCTTCGACCTCCACGCCAACTACACGGAAAAGATGGTTAGGGAGGCGGACGTCCTAGTCGGTTACGATACCTACCCCCACATAGACGAGTATGAGCGTAGCGTCGAGTCCGTCGATCTACTCGCAAAGATACTCGACGGTAAACTGAAGCCGACGAAGGCGCTGAGCCAACCGCCGATGCTCCCCGCCCTCCAGGCTCAGTTCACAGGGAGACACCCTATGACGAAGCTTCTCGATGAAGCACATAAAATGGAACAACTACCCGGATTCGAGGCAGTCACCGTCGCTGCGGGCTTCCCCTGGAGCGATATAAAGGAGGCCAGCATGAGCTTCATCGTCGTCACGAACAACGACCAGAAGCAGGCAGACGCTCTCGCCCAGGAGCTAAGCGACCTCGCGTGGTCGATCCGCAGGGATTTCCTCGTCAAGCCGATGCCAGTAAGGGACGCGTTGAAGAGGGTGAAGGCGGCCAAGGAGGGACCTATTGTCCTCGCCGACATCGGCGACAACCCCGGGGGCGGCACCCCCTGCGACAGCACCTTCGTCATCAAGGCTGTCCTCGAGGAGGGGCTCACAGGTGGTGTCTTCGGTGTCATCTGGGACCTCGTAGCCGCAGCGAAGGCAGCCAGAGCCGGACCTGGGAATGAGATCGAGGTCAACCTCGGAGGCCACACGGACAGGCTCCACGGGAAGCCGATTAGGGTCAAGGCGCATGTGAAGAGTGTCAGCGACGGGCAATGGCTTGTTAAGGGGCCGATGGGGACGGGATCACTCACTGAGATGGATCTCACAGCCGTTCTGAACGTCGCCGGAAACGACCTGATTGTTACACCCTTCGCCTCCAGCCCCTCGACCTTGAGCTATATCGAAGCCAGGGAATAGAGCTAACGGCGGCGAAGTTCATCGTTGTAAAGTCGAGCGTTCACTACCGCGCCAGCCATGAACCCGTTGCCAAGGAGATAATAGAGCTCGACACACCCGGCTTGACCTCGCCACGCCTAGCGAGCTTCAAGTTCCGCAAGATAAAGCGCCCTATCTTCCCCCTAGACTTCGAGATGCTCGACATAACCGAGCTCAAGGGGATGGACGAGGAGTAGAGAGGACCTGTTCGTAGGTGACTAGGTGCTGGTCGATGACTCTCCCCACTTCGTGGACGGATGAGAAATAGCGCCTGCCTTCCTCCCTAAGCTCCTTGCATTTCTCATCAAACAGCCGCGCGCGATCGTCGCGAACTTCGAGGCGGAGGCTGGGGTGGATAGGTACGCGGAGCTATACAGCCGTCTAGCCTTTTAATCGAGGGCGACGCATCTCACAATTATGAGAGTCGCGGGGGTTGACGAGGCTGGGCGGGGGAGCGCCATCGGCCCGCTCGTCGTTGCTGGTGCTTCATTTCCCTCGGAGCGCATAGGGACTCTCGTCGAGCTCGGCGTGAAGGACTCTAAGCAGCTAACCGCCAAGAGGCGGTTGGAGCTCGCCCCCCAGATCGAAGCGCTCGCAATAGGAGTTAGGTACTTCGATCTCCAACCCTGCTCCATTGACTCAGTCGTTAACCGCGGCGTTAAACTGAAAAGGCTTAACTATCTCGAGGCAACCGCGATGGCGCGTGTGTTGAGGGAGCTAGACCCTGAAGAGGCATATGTAGACGCATCGGACGTGGATGAGGCCCGATACGGGGAGACGATTCTCCGCCTCCTCCCCGCCAAGCCGAAACTGATCAGCAAGCACAAGGCGGATTCCACATACCCCGTAGTCTCCGCGGCCTCCGTCCTCGCAAAGGTGAGGAGAGACGCCCTCGTCGCAGCCCTCCGCGTGGAGTACGGGGACTTCAATTCCGGCTACCCAAGTGACGACAGGGCGATCGAATGGCTCGAGACGTGGTACAGAGAGCACAGGAGCTGGCCCAGCATAGTGCGCCACAGCTGGGAGCCGGTTAAGAGGATACGCCTCGATTCAGCTCAAACAAGGCTAGCGAGCGCCAGCGCATGATCAAGCTCGTATGGATCGAGTTCAACGACCTCCTCTACCCTGAACCCACCCGCCTCCAGTATCTTGATCTGTTCCTTGTATATCTCGGCGGGCTCCCTTCCAACGTCGATGCTCCTCGACTTTATGGAGAGCATCGCGTATCCCCCCTTCTTAAGGAAGAGGCGCGTGTTTTTGACGACTATGTCCGCTTGGTCGGGCTGGGCAACGTCGGCGAAGATGGTGTCGACCTTCGGCACCTGGAAAGCGTAGCCTTGGGGTTGGCGGGCGTCGCTGAGGATGGGTGTCAGGTTCTTCCTGTACTTCGCGACCTGGTCGATGAGGTCCCTTATTGGGCGGGGGGCGAAGTCGACACCCCAGACGTGGCCGGAGTCACCGATTATGTCGGAGACGTGGCTGCATGTTGTACCGGAGGCCACACCGAGGTACAGTACTTTGGCGCTTGGGACGATCGGGTTCCGCTTCAATCCCCTCATGATGGCAGCCCCGAGCTTGCTGCGTGAGGGGTTCCAGAGGCGGTACTCGACCTCGTTTATATTGACCAGGTCTTCCCCGTACACCCTCCTCCCCGGGGCTAGGTTTCGGGTGGCAAGTAGCTTCTGCCCGTTTTGGGTTACGAAGTAGACTCCTGGCGTGTGCTCAGCGACGGTTGACCCCAAGCGGGGCTACCTCGGCGTCGGGTCGGCCGCCTCAGCGTCTGGGCTTTCAGCGTCGATAACCCTCGCCTGGTCGACGGCAAGCTTTTGGAGCCACGTCATCGGGACCTGTAACTCGCCGACCCTCTTGGCGAAGTGGTGGCAGTTCGGGTAGGCGGGTGTCTTGCAGACCCTTGCGAAAAAGTCCTTAGTTATCTCAACGTTACAGTCGAAGATGAAGGGGCAGTCCTTGCGCCCGAACTTCTCCTGGAACGCCTCTGAGAACGTCGACACCCTGCAGGCCCTCTAGAATGATACGATGGGGGCCCCTCATTTTAAACCTTTCAGGGTTCAATGCTCCGCCTAGAATCATTAGTCTGAGTGGCGGCCTCGTCAAGGTCCTTTTTTAACTGCTCTGCTATCATGTTGCCGCTGAAGGCGTCGGCCCTGGCGGCTATTGAGAGCTTTGCGGCTAGGTGGCGGGCGCGTAACCCCCGAAGGCCACGTGGGGCAGCGTTCACGTAGGGGTGCTGGAAAATAAGCCCGTGTTTCGGAGGCTTCGCGTGGGTCTTTATAGCCCTGTAGAGTGCTTTCTCAGCGCCGAGTATCTGGAGGGTGCTTGACGGCATCATGGCGAGGCGCTTTATGCCGCCAGCCCTCTCGATAAGCTTTGCGGCGAGGGTCGACCCGGCGAGTGCCGAGACGTTCGGAGCGGCCTCTGCGGCGATGCCTGAGATGTACTCCGTCAACTTCCCCCTGTACTCGTATAGGGATAGAACCTGATTCGCGAGTCGCTGGACCTCCGCGAGATCGCCGCTGCTCAATGAGGCGCCCATAGAGCCCTCCGCCCCCCTAATAATGCTCGTCGCCTCTCTGCGCTGGAGCCCGAGTGCCTCTACCTTCTCGGGGGTTGCAGCTGAGCGGTCGCCGATCTCCGTTACGAATCTGAGGTAGCTCTCGTGATCCCGCACGATCCTGCTCAGCTCCGGGTAATGGAGGCCGTACCATTCCCTGACGCGGCTGCTCAGCCCGTTTAGGCTGGTGTCGAGTTCGCCGAGAAGCTGGACCGTCTGTGTAATCTGAGCCTCCTTGCCGCCGAGGGAGTCTTGGACAGCGCCTCGGGTTAGGATGGTGGAGACCTGGCGTCCTAGGTCGTAGTAGCCCTCCTCGTCGTGGACTATATTATTTTGACGGGCGATCTCTGGGAGTTGCTCCCTTAGCTCGTCCCCGGGGCCCGAGTCGACAACACTGACATCGAGGCTGAACTCACCGCTGAGGGTCTCGGCGAGCTCCGTGTTCGTGGTGGTTACGCCGTCGAAACCCCTCTTTATGACGCCCTCTACGACCCGGGTGATCTCCTTGGTGACCTCGCCGTTCCTCTGTCTTGTTATTGTGCGGGCGATCTTCTCCGGCTCCTTCGGGTACAGCGCCTTCTCGATCACCCTACCTTCGGCTGTTAAGGCGAACACACCGATTAGGGTCTCCTCTATATGGGCTCTCGTCAAGTCATTCGCCTGGTCGTTGCTTCAGTGATCGGCGTGGTGTTTCTAAACGTTATTGGGCTGTAAGGGGTTGGCGGCCCAATTTTCATCGTATCCCGGTGTCTATTTTGATCTGGAAGGTCGTTGTCTCTCCCTGCTTTACGGTGACGGTCATTGGCAGGACGCGGAAGCAGCCGATGAAGGTGCAGTTGCTCATGGTGAAGCTATAAGTACCTGGTTTCACCTGAGCAGTGAAGTATCCAGTGCCGTTCATCGGTATCTCGACCCGCGGCAGTAATGTGCCCTCTAGTATGATGTGCCTGGATGTGTAGACCTCGGGTGGCGGGTGGCTGCCACCGATGGGCTCCACGGGTGTCCAGGGCCCTATGACTATCGTGCCCTGAATGGTTCCGATGCCAAAGCTTGAGGTGTAGAATAAGGAGACCACCAGAATCGCAGCGAGGCCGACGGCGAGTAGGAGGGTGATAGTACCTGCCTTCATGGGTATCCATTCAACACCGCAGTTCGGCGCTTTATAGACCCTACAGTTTATGGACACCTTTAATTTTAGGAGCGCGAAGTTACAGTGGTCGGCTTGGCTGGCGAAGGTTTAGCCGTTGAAGTCGCGGGGCTCAAGCTCCGCTCCCCAACGATGAACGCCTCGGGCGTCCTCGGGATGTCAGCACCACTTCTCAAACGTGTATATGACTCGGGCGCGGGCGCAGTGGTGACCAAGAGCCTAGGCCCAACCGCGAGGCTGGGGCACATCAACCCGACGGTCGTCGAGGTCGAGGGGGGTATCCTGAACGCTATGGGACTCCCCAACCCGGGCGTCGAGGGCTACCTGGAGGAGCTCCGAGAGCTGAAGGGTGAGGGCGTACCCGTGGTGGCGAGCTTCTTCGCCACAACAGTCCAGGAGTTTCAGTCAGACGCCAAGGCGCTAGCGAGGGCCGGCGCCGATGCACTAGAACTTAACCTCAGTTGCCCGAACGTTGGGGGAGAGCCTGGAATGTGCGCTGCCGACGCGTTGAGTGTCGAGAGTGTCACGCGATCCGTGAAGCAGGTGGTTCAAATTCCGGTGTTCGTGAAGCTCTCTCCCAACGTCACAGATATAGCGGGGATAGCAGTCGCGGCTGAGAAGGGCGGGGCTAACGCCATCACCGCCGTGAACACGCTGAAGGCTATGGCTATCGACGCCGACTTCAGACGTCCGGTCCTTTCAAACATCACCGGCGGGCTATCCGGCCCCGCTATTAAGTCGGTCGCCCTCCGCTGCGTCTGGGAGATAGCCGAGGTCGTCAAGGTGCCGATAATCGGCTGCGGGGGTGTATCCAATTGGCGCGACACCATCGAGTACATGCTCGCGGGGGCCTCGGCGGTCGAGATCGGGACCGCGGTGATGAACCACGGCTTCGAGGTCTATGGCGAGGTAAACGATGGCGTGGCACGTTACTTGAGCGAGAACGGGCTCTGCTCCGTATCAGAGGTGGTGGGCCTCGCCCACAAGCGATGATACCATGATGTCAGTGAAGATAGAGAGAGTCGTGGTGGAGACGCCCGACATCTACACGCTCTACTTCCCAGCGGTCGCGGGGGCCCGCCCAGGCCAGTACGTTATGGTATGGCTCCCCGGCGTCGACGAGGTCCCGATGAGCCTCTCAACGATCGGTAGGGCTTCTAGTATTACCGTCAGGGTGGTTGGCGAGGCGACGCGGACAATATCGGAGCTTGAGGCGGGGGACAGGATAGGTGTACGTGGCCCCTTCGGGAACGGCTATACTGCAAAAGGGAGTAACCCCATCATGGTAGGGGGCGGCACAGGAATAGCTTCCCTCACGCCCCTAGCCGAGGAGATGACCTCGAAGGGCATTAAGCCCACCTTCATAATCGGCGCTCGTAGCAAGGACCAGCTCCTCTTCAAGGACCGGCTCAGTCACCTCCTCGGGTTTAACCTCGTAGTTTCCACGGACGACGGCTCCGAAGGCTACCATGGCTACGCTAGCAACCTTGCCGCAGAGATCATGTCGCATGGGAAATTCGACCAGCTATACATCTGCGGTCCTGAGATCATGGCCGTCAAGACCTGGGCTGAGGCGGACAGGCTCGGGGTACCCACGCAGGCAAGTCTTGAGCGGCTCTGCAAGTGCGCCGTCGGCCTCTGCGGGAGCTGTGCCATAGGCCCTTACCGGGTATGCAGAGACGGGCCCGTCTTTGACTCAGCGAAGCTTCGGGAGGTCACTGCCGACTTCGGTAAGAGACGGATGGACGCCTCGGGCCGGATGATTCAGGTCGACCGCTGAGGAAATCGTTTTCTATATCTAAACCACCATCGATCCAAGTCCAGCAACAAGACAAGGATGGACGTCCTCTTCTAGTGTTTCTATATGAGCCTTGGTGTCCGCGAGGGGCACCCAATTCTGACCTTCAGGTGGCCCCTGATCCCGATGCCGCCGCCCGCGATCGGTCAGACATACAACGGCGTCACATTCAACCTCACATCCGCGAACACGCTGCTCCTCAGGGACGGGGGGAAAGAACATCATCATCGACCCGGGCATCATACAGCTCGGGCGCTATGGCTGCCTCCCGAAGAGGCTCGCCGAGTTCGGCCTCAAGCCGAGGGATATAGACCTCGTCATCAACACCCACTGCCACTACGACCACACCGAGTCCAACTACATGTGGCGGGGGAAGCCCCTCATCATACACGAGGTCGAGTATGAGTACGCGGCGGAGCTCTACTGGCCGGAGTGGCGAAAGGCGTTCATCGACATCCTTGACGTTGAGACCTTCAAGGGTGAGAAGTGGGTAACGAAGAATATACGCCTCATAGAGAGGTTCGGTCACATGCCGAGGAGCGTCTCCGCAAGAACATCAGTGGTACGACCGCCGTTGAGAGCCTGAAGAGAATCGCCGGTTACAAGCCTGTGCTCGTTATCCCTAGTCACGACGTCTCGTTCAGGCCCTAGAAAGGTTTATAGTCTCACACCCTCCCAGAAGACGGCGGTAAAGTATGCCGACGCACGGATCGCTGACGAAGGCGGGTAAGGTCAGGGCGCAGACGCCGAAGATAGAGCCACAGCCCAGGACCCACCTCTCACCTAAGAGGAGGACGAAAGCAAACTACATCAAAAGGGTAGTCCACGCGCCACGCGATGATCGCCGCGGCGGCGACCGCAGGCAGCGTTTTTAAGCCTCTCCCAGCCTAGTTGGATTCGGTTTTGGATCGAGCTCTCAGGGAGATCGTAGAGAAACTCATTCAGATTGATGATCCTTCTAAGTCCGACCTTGATCGTGTAAAGATCGAGATCGCCCGCGCACACAGGCTGCCTCAGATCCCCCGCAACTCGGAGATACTTGCCGCCCTCACTGAGGATGAGGCGAAGATTCTGCTACCCATACTCCGGAGGAAGGAGGCGAGGGCCCTCAGTGGGGTGAGTGTCGTCGCGGTTATGACTGAGCCCTACGCCTGCCCGCACGGGCGATGCGCCTACTGCCCCGGCGGCCCCGACGAGGACAGCCCCCAGAGCTACACGGGCTATGAGCCAGCCGCAATGAGGGGTGCCCAGAACGAGTACGACCCATACCGGCAGGTCAAAGCGCGGATCAAGCAGCTGAGGACCATCGGGCACGTCGTTGACAAGGTCGACCTAATAATCATGGGTGGGACGTTCCCCGCATCGCCTCGCTCCTATCAGGAGGGCTTTGTGAAGGGGTTACTAGACGCACTCACCGACACTCCTTCGGCGGACCTAGCCGAGGCGAAGCTACACGCTGAGGACTCAGGCGTGAGGAACGTCGGCATAACCGTCGAGACCCGCCCCGACTGTATAACGGAAGAGGATATAAACGGGATGCTGGAGCTGGGCGTCACACGCGTCGAGCTCGGCGTCCAGAACGTCTACGACGACATCTACCAGAAGGTAAACAGGGGTCACAAAGTGCAGGACGTGGTGGATGCCACGACCCGCCTCAAGGACTCCGCCCTAAAGATATGCTACCACATGATGCCAGGTCTCCCCGGATCAAGCCTGGAGATGGACCTGGAGGGCTTCAGGACTATCTTCGAGGACCCCCGCTTTAAGCCGGACATGCTCAAGATATACCCGACCCTCGTCGTGAAGGGTACGCGCCTCTACAACTGGTGGAGAAAAGGCGAGTATAAGCCCCTAGAGACGGAGGAGGCAGCGGAGCTCGTCTCCAAGGTGATGGAGATCACGCCACCGTGGGTGAGAATAATGAGGGTACAGCGCGACATACCTCTCCCCCGGATAGACGCGGGGGTCGATATGAGTAACCTACGGCAGCTGGCCGAGGGCCGACTCGTGGCGAGGGGCAGACGTTGCAGGTGCATCCGATGCAGGGAGGCGGGTCACTCCGCAAAAAAGGCCGATTCGAGTAAGGTCGAGATAACCCACACATTCTACGAAGCCTCGGGTGGCACAGAGGTCTTCATACAGGCGGAGGACCGGGAGGCAGACATCCTCATAGGCTTCGTCAGGCTCAGGATACCCGCCGAGCCCTTCCGACCCGAGTTGGACACCCACACGGGGCTTATCCGGGAGCTGCACGTCTACGGGCGTATGGTCCCCGTGGGAGAACGCCGTGGGGACGCGTGGCAGCACAGGGGCTGGGGGGAGGCGCTGATGGACGAGGCGGAGAAGACCGCCTCCGAGAGGTTCGATATGCGGAAGATGATCGTAATGAGCGCCCTCGGGACGAAGCAGTACTACGCCCGCCTCGGCTACGAGAAGCGGGACGTCTACGTCTCCAAGTCACTGACCCGCATCTCTTAATACTCGGAGCAGCGGTAGAAATCCCTGATTCTAGATGGCTGCCGAGACTCTCCCCGGCTACAGAGGGAAGCTCAGGGAGCTTCTCACCCACGCCAAGGTGGGCGTGGGGGACGTTGTCAGGATAAACAAGGGTGACGAGTCCTTCGAAGGCACGCTTCTCCCACGCATCGAGAACGCCGACGACTGGCACCTGATAATCAAGCAGAAGACCGGCTACAACATAGGCATCGCTCTCGTCGACGACCTGCGCGTCGAGAAGGTCGGCGAGGCTGTGAAACCTGAATTCAGACCGCCACCGCTCCCCCCCGTGAAGGAGGGGTTGCCAAAGGTCAGCATCATAAGCACCGGCGGCACCATCGCGAGCCGCGTCGACTACGTCACGGGGGGCGTTTACGCCGCAATGTCCAGCCGAGACCTCCTAAGCATCGTCCCGGAGCTTGCCGATATCGCCCAGATCGAGGCAGACATCCTTTACAGCGTCTTCAGTGAGAACATAAACTCGGACCACTGGGAGGGGATGGCGAAGAGGGTTACCGAAAAGATCAGGCAGGGAGCAGACGGCGTCGTAATCACCCACGGGACGGACACGATGGGGTACAGCACCGCCGCGTTGACTCTGGCGATCCAGAACCTCCCCGTCCCAGTCATCTTCGTTGGCAGCCAGCGCAGCAGCGACCGCCCCAGCAGCGACTCCGCGACGAATCTAGTCGCGGTAGTCAACGCAGCGTCACACGCTCCCTTCGCCGAGGTCGTGCTCGGCATGCACGAGGGCACGAGCGACGACTCCATAATCTTCCACCCCGGTGCAAAGGTTCGTAAATGTCACTCGAGCGCCCGCTACGCCTTCCAGACGGTGAACGCGAGCCCGGTGGCTCGATTTAGAGATGGCAAGATCGAGATGATTACTGAGCACTACAGGCCGCGCCAGGACTCCGAGCCGGTGATTATGAACAAGTTCGAGAAAAAGGTGGCGCTCGTAAAGTTCCACCCCGGATTCAACCCTATAATTATTGACACGCTCACTGACGCGGGCTTCCGTGGAATCGTCTTCGAGGGGACGGGCCTCGGTCACGTCTCCGAGACGCTCTATGACGCCATCGGGCGCGCCGGCAAGGCAGGTGTCCTCCTGGGCATGACCAGCCAGTGCATCTGGGGACGCGTCAACATGAACGTCTACAGCATGGGGCGGGAGCTCACCCGCCGCGGCGTCGAGCCCCTCGATGACATGCTCCCAGAGACGGCACTAGTCAAGATGATGTGGAGCCTTGGAAACACAGGCACAGCCGAAGAGGCAAAGAGGCTCCTAAAGACAAACGTCGCAGGCGAGTACAACCCAAGAACCTCGTATGCAAGGAGGGAGAAGTGATAGACTACAAGAAAATAGGGCTAAAGGTAGGCATAGAGGTCCACCAGGAGCTAGCCACCGAACACAAGCTCTTCTGCAGTTGCCCCCCGAGGCTTAGTGAGACCGACCCCGAGTTCAGGTTCCTGCGCCGTCTCCGCCCGAGCCAGAGCGAGCTCGGTGAGTTCGACCCCGCCGCCCTCTTCGAGTTCCTAAAAGGCAAGACCATACAGTACGAGGGCGATAGCGCCACCACTTGTCTCGTCGAGATGGACGAGGAGCCACCGGGACCGCTGGACCCCGAGACGATTGAGCTGACCCTGAGCTTCTCACTCATGGTTAGGAGCAAACCGGTGGACGAAGTCCACGTGATGCGCAAGACCGTCGTCGACGGCAGCAACACGGGCGGATTCCAACGCACATGCGTCGTCAGCCTCGGCGGAAGCATCGAGGTCGACGGTAAGCCGTACGGAATCCAACAGATCAGCCTCGAGGAGGACGCCGCGAGGAACGTCGGTGAGGAGGGAAGTGTCATCCGCTACCGCCTCGACCGCCTCGGGATACCCCTCATGGAGATCGCCACCGCACCCGACATGCATGACCCGGCGGAGGTACACGCAGTTGCGTTAAGAATCGGCAGCATACTCCGCGCCACCGGGAAGGTTCGTAGAGGACTCGGCACGATCCGCCAGGATGTGAATGTCTCGATAATGAACGGTAGGGTCGTCGAGATCAAGGGCGTCCAGGATCTACCTCTGATGCCCACGATAGTCAAGTACGAGGCCCAGCGCCAGTGGACCCTACTGGAGATCAAGGACGAACTGATCAAGCGCGGCGTGAAACCCGAGTACATCAAGGACGAGCAACTCGACGTCTCAGCCGTCTTCAAGGCGACCGAGTCGAAGATACTCAAGGGAGCACTGAATCACGGTGGGGTCGTGAGGGCGGTGAGACTACCCGGCTTCGCCGGCCTGACCGGTAGGGAGCTATGTCCCAACAGGCGTCTCGGCACAGAGATGAGCGACCACGCCAAGTTCCGCGGCGGCGTCAAGGGTATCTTCCACACCGACGAGCTACCCGGCTACAGCATTACGCAGGCCGAGGTCGATGCCCTGCGCTCCGCCGCTTACGCCTCGGAGGGAGACGCCGTTGTGATAGTCGCAGACGACGTGGAGAAGAGTAGACGCGCGCTGACGGCTGTCGTTGAGCGGGCGCACGACGTCTTCAACGGGATACCCTTCGAGACGCGGGCAGCGAACCCCGACGGGACCACCCGGTTCACGCGGCCACGTCCCGGAGCGGCACGCATGTACCCCGAGACTGACGTCAATGCCATAATCATCACCCCCGAGTACCTCGAGAAGCTCAAGGCGAGCCTGCCCGAGATGCCTGAGGCCAAGCTCAAGCGCTTCCAGAAGGACTACGGCCTAAACGAGAAGCTCGCCAAGCAGATAGTCAACAGCGAGTATATGGGCCTATTCGAGGAGTTGGCCCGCGAGTACAAGGATCTCACAATTCTCGCCGCGGTAACTCTCACCGAGGATCTCAAGAAGCTCCAGAGAGAAGGAGTCCCCGTGGACGTGCTGATGGACGAAGCCATACGGGGCACCTTCGCCCTCGTTGATTGCGGAGAGACTGTAAAGGAATCAGTGCCCGCGATACTCACGTGGCTCGCCCAGAACCCCGCAGGTAAGGCGAGAGACTCTATCGTAGCTATCGGGTTAGGTGTGCTATCAGAGGCGAAGCTTGCCTCAATCGTCGAAGCGAAGATAAACGCGAACCCTGAGATGATAGCCAAGATGGGTGATAAGGCGTCTGGACCAATTATGGGCGTAGTCATGGCGGAAGTACGCGGTAAGGCGAAGGCTGTTGACGTGCAGGCTATGATCGCGAGGAAGCTTAAGGAAGTACTCAAGAAGTAACCACTTTTTAATAATATTCACACGTTCAAAAGCATATTATGATTATACTATGCCTATCATCTCATAATTTTGAGACGTTATATATTTAATATGGATAATAACCTTGAATAAATCCCAAAAAACAACGATTTCCTATATCTAATCGCCTTTTTTACAAATGGCAAAAGAGGAGTGTAAGTTGTTCGACAACTGTTATAAGCTCCATAATACCAAGAGTAATATGAGTTGCGAGAATCAATGAGCCGCCCGCCTTTTCATCTCAAAGTCAAGATAGGTGAGATGGAGGTAGAACTAGGCGGGGACAAGGCTGAGGTCCTCAGCGCCCTCGACGAGCTCCCGGGTATAGTCGAAAAGGTCTCAGCGAGCTTTCAGGGTGAGTCCTCCGGCCACAGACCGCGCCCCCGCAAGCAGGCGGAGAATGGAACCCCTGAGGCGTTACCACAGATTCCGAGGACCACCCAGTGCAGCGAGGCAATCACCGCTCTCCTAGCGGACCCGTGGGGAAAGACCCCTCGCACGATCGCGGAGCTGAGGGAAGCTATGGAGGCGAACGCCGTCTTCTTCCCAAAGACTACCCTCTCCGGAGTCCTCGTCTGGATGGTGAAGAAGGGGACAGTCAGAAGATGGAAGGACAAGAAGAGGGGATACCTCTACACGATAAACACTCCGGAGCCCGAGTAATATGCCGAAGATAACACTGACCGTCAAGACCCAGTTCGGGGACATACAAATATCTGGAGAGACCCCTGAGGATCTACTTAGCGGCCTAGAATGGCTCACGCTTGAGTACGTGGCGCAGCTCAATGAGAAGGTCTCAGTTGTGGTCTCGAAACAGGCCCTTGACCACCTGAAGGAGATAGTGGAGATGAGACGGGACGGTCCCATCCTCGTCTGCAAGGAGGAGATAAGCCATTATGAAGCCATCGGGCTACTTCTCTACGCGATGAAGGGGTACCAGGCGACGGGAAAGGAGCTGAAGGCGTGTCTCAATGAGAGCGGGCGCAAGGTCATCGTGCCCGCCCGCCTACACGAGATGGTGAAGAAGGGTGTCCTCTTCCGCCCAGAGGGACGTGGGAGCATCTACAAGCTGACTGCGAAAGGCGTCAACTGGGTGGAGAAGGAGGTTCTCCCGCCGATTCGGGAGAAGCAGGCTGCGCTGGCCTAGGGTGTGCCCTCTCGTAGTCCTCGTACATGTCCGAGACGGTTACAAGTAAGCTGAGCACGATCTGCTTGGCGTCGCAGGTATAGCCGCCGTCCTTGAATGGGCTGCGCTGGATGAGGTTCTTCTCGAGGAGCTTCGACACCGCCCTCTCGGTCGCCTTTGGCGTTAGGTTGAGTTCCACAGATATCTCCTTGACCGTCAAGGTCCTCGCGGTTCCGAGCAGATGAAATACTATCTGGAACTGGCTCGGCGCCTTCCGTAGCTTGAGGAGTGTGTCTGTCCTGTCCTTTAGCTCGGCAAGCTGCTTCTCAGACATATTTTCCAGGTGCCACTTTCTCCCATGACCTTTTAAATGATACCTATCGGCACGGGGCGGGGAGGTGACCGAAAGTGGCTACTTGTGCCTCATGTCGCGGTAGAGCTTCATGATGAGGTCATAGGGAGTAACGATCGCGATGTAGCCCTCGGGGCGTGCCTCGACTAGGCCTTGCTTCTTAAGCTCCGCGAGGCGCGCACGGACCGTTGAGCCGTTCTCCCCCAGAGCCTCGGCTATATCCTGTGGCTTTAGTATGCTCCCCCTGAAGGCGAGGTGGCAGAGAATTTTGTAAGCGGACGTCTCGGGCTCAAGCTTGTCGAGCTTCTCAGCGCTCATTTCTTGAAGTACTCCTGGAGGAGGGTGACGAGTATAGGACCAAGCTTGTAGCGGTAAACCCCACGGCTCACGGGATCGACGAGCCCTTTGTTCTTGAGGTTGAAGAGGGCGATGTTCACGGCGTTGACTGTGAGCTTGAGCTTCTCAGCTATCTCCTGACTTGACATCGCCTCGCCGCTCTCAACGAGGCAGAGGAACACCTGCTGCTGGCTCTCCGCCCGCCTCAGGCCCTCAAGCTCGTCCGCGCCAACCAAGCCGATCACTTCTTCGCGAAGATATATGAGACGAAGTCGGTGAAGGGAATGGCGCTTTTGTAGGTGCCGTCCTCCTGCTGCTTGACGTAGCTCTTATCAAGCAGGCTGCGGAGTGCGGGACGCACGGTGCCCGGGGCAATACCTGTCTCCTCACTTATAGCACCGGGAAGGCTCGCACCGCGGAATGCGAGGTAGGTGAGGACCTTGAACTGAGCCGTATCCGGCTTCAGCTCCTGCGTCGCCTTATCGATAAGCTCGGCCAATCTACTTCGCCTGCTTCTCGAGCGCCTCGATCCTCTCCATGAGGTGTATTACGATCCCAGCGTAGTTTGGCTCATAGTTACCGCGCCCGCTCCTCTGAAGGAGCCCGTCCCTCGCAAGCTTGGCGAAGGCGTCCTTCACTGAGTTGTATTTAGCGTCGAGCTTGGCCGCCATTTGCTCTGGGCCGAGCGTCGGGTCCTGAAGGAAGCTACGGAAAACCTTGTCCTTTAGGCTCAAATCCTCGGACATTTGATTAAAATTGACCCGCACTTCTTATTAACTTTGTTTTTGATCCGGCGATGTCGGATCGCTCGTATAACTATTTTACCGAGCGTAATAATTTCTCTATTTATATACAAAATGGCGTTTAGACCAAATTACGCTCTATATATTCGATCACTTTATATGTCTAGGAAAAAATGTGTTGTGCAGGGACAGTTCTGGGGGCCAATCGTCGAGTGCTTAGTCTTGAGGAGCGGGCGGGGGTAATCGAGGGGGTGCGAAGACCGGGTGAGAGTCTGAGCCTCTCCATACGTGACCTCCTTCTTGGGGAGATTTCGAGTGATGTGACATCGGAGCAACCCGCTGTCGCAGCCCTCGCCGCGAGAATAAGGGAGGAGATGAGCCTCTTCCCCATGACTAAGCACGAGGCGTACAAGAGTGTGACAGGTGTGGACGCAGGGAGCCAGATTCTGCCGCTCGCATCGAAGAGGTATGGTGTAGTGAGCGCACTCGCCTACGGGCTTCCGGGGGGCGCCAAATTTTGGATGCGTCCAGAGTCCATGTCGCTCCCATATGGCGTCGCGGGAAACAGGTTCGAGGGGATGGTGAACGCGAGAAGAGAGGCGAAGCTCTACGAGACAGCCTCTGTCTACCTGTGTGCCCACCCCGAGACTGAGCTGCTACTTGTTGATGGCCCTTTAGTCTTCAGTGATTGGTGGAGGATGGCGGGGTGCCACAAGGATCAGAAGAGACTCTTAGACGCAGTCAAAAGCCTCCTCCACCTGAGCAGGAAGATGGGCGTCACCCTCGCAGGCGTCGTGAAGAGGCCGAGTGCGAGGTACCTCCTCTACCACCTCGGCATGCAGGGGGAGACCCAGCTGCCAGACAGTTTCCTTCTCCTGCACGCGCTAAGGCCGGGGGAGAGAACTGACATCTTCTCGCCGAAGTCGGCACTGGCTCAGGCGAGCAGGCCCTCCGCATTCATGGGCAGCCTCGACGTCCCCATATACAGCTTCTACGCGAGGATGACGAGGGAGTGGAGCCTCCCCCCGATAAGGGTGGACCTCCCCGCACATTGCCTCGGGGAGCTCGACGACGTCGCCGACTACTGCTACGGGACGGCGCTCAACAACGGGATACCCCTCCCTATTGTGAAGGCAGATGAGGAGGTCAAGATAACACGCCGATTCATGGCGGAGGTCTACGGAGAGATTCTGAGCAGGGTTAGCAGGCGCACCGGGGAGGTCCGTGGCCTGGCCCCGTATTGGGGTGAGGGTAAATGGATGGGGGCCTGAAGGTAGGATACACCTACAGCCTGACGGGTGAGTACACCATCGAAAAGATTACCGTACTCCTCATGCGTGGGCGCGAGCTGGCGAAGGGCGACCTCGTTTACGTCAAGCACCCGAAGAACGGGTCGCCCGTCATCTACCAGGTCATTAAAGTCTATCCCCACAAGCGGGTCCGCGAGTACGAGGAAGCACTCCTCACCGAGGGACGAGTCATAGACGACGCTGAGGACTCGAGCTTACACGCGGAGGCATACCAGTGGGGTTGGATGGACAGCGAGGGCAGCCTACGACCTCTCCGCTACCCACTCGCCCCAAACACCCAGGTCTTCGCCGCGGAGCGCGACCTAGTAGCAAAGTTCACGAAGCCGAACGGGGAGTGGAAGTTCCTCCTCGGCACCGACCCGACCACCGACCTCGACGTCGAGCTCGGCCTGTATCCTTTGATCAGGCAGAGTTGTCTCATCTGTGGGGCAGTGGGAACCGGGAAGACAACGACCGCTATCAGCATGGTAGCCAGAGCCGCGAATGCGAATCCTCCCGTCCGCTTCTTCATAGTCGACAAGGACGGCGAGTACAGCAGTCTCACCGATCGCCTAGGTGCTGGCTCCGTCCTCAAGGTACCTTGGAGCAGCTTCTTTCAGCCCGGTGACATCCCATGGGACGACTACGTCGCCGAGTTCGGCTGGCAGAAGACTTGGTGGAACGCCAAGATACTCACGCAGGCTCTAAAGGTCCTCTACGCGCAGGCCGCTACGGTCACGAAGGCGAACCTGCGCCGAGCCGTCGCCATCGTCAGCCCCGAGAACCTCGGCTTCAACAAGAAGGCGGACGAGTGGGAACTCTACAGGGCGCAGGTCGAGAACGCAATCAACACGAGCCGCCTCATCCCTGAGGGCGAGGCCACTGTCCTCGACCCCGTCCAGCTCCTCAAGGAGCGCAAGATCGTTATCATGGACCTCAGTGACGGCAAGGATACGTGGGAGCAGAAACACCTCGTCGTGGCACAGGTCCTGCGCAAAATCTTCGGCGAGGCGCTGGAGAACCGGAAGTTCGGCTGTATAGTCCTGCTCGAGGAGGCGATGTACTACGCGCCACAGCACGGCGTCTTCGAGATAGGCGAGAAGGAGAACCGGGGCAAGTTGCTGAGCGTCATAAAGGAGATCGCGACGAACGGCGGGCGCAACGGCGTCGGCCTCTGGGCTGTTACGCAGCGCCTCGCCACGGTTGAGAAGACGGTCATCACGCAGTGCGCCAACAACATAATCTGCCACGGCCTAGAGGACCTCGACAAGCAGCGCCTAGCCGAGATAATGGGGGACGAGTTCACCCAGCTCATTGGCGACCTGCCCCCTGGGGAGGCGATAGTGAAGGGCACCGCCCTCAAGTGCCGGTTTCCCATCTGGGTCAAGGTGCTCCCTGAGGTCTACCCCGCTTCGAGCCTGAGCACGCCGATGAGTCGCTTCGTTCACATGGCTCTCACAGAGGCAGCCGTCCCCCAATAATTATTAATAAATCACATGCAGCCGGGGGGTATATGGGCGCAGCGCAGACAACGAGGCGGAGACGAGTCGATTACGGTCGTAGCCTCCTCAAGATCATTGTCCTGTTTGTTCTATTTAGCGCGTGCCTGAGCATTCTCGTCATCCTATTCCAGTGGCAGAACGTGCAGCAGCTGCCCACATTCCTCAGGCCATACACCCCGATTCTGCTTGTCTTGAGCCCCTATATCAGGTACTTCAACGCCCTGATCATCCTCATTTCAGGATACTTTGTCGTTGGGGAGGTGGGTAAGGTTGCCTACGCCTACATGCGGGGCTTCGCGGACCTGTCGTCGGCCGCAACTGTCCAGAATATAACGAGGGTCGTAGGCTTCGGCGTCCTCCTCGCGGTGCTGGCATCCGTGTTTAGCGTCGACCCAGCAGCTGCGCTCACACTCGGTGGGTTCGGGGGTTTAGTCGTAGGCTTCGCGACGCAGACGTTCCTCGCTAACACGATCGCTGGCATCTTCGTCCTGATAACTCGCCCCTTCACGTTCGGCAACGTCGTGACCATCTCTGGCATCATAGGTACCGTCAAGGAGATCAGGATCATGCACCTGCTCCTAGAGACCTCCGACGGCTCCAAGGACATACTGATACCGAACAGCCTCGTGCTCAGTCAGGTGATCCTGAAAAACAGGCCTGGTGCGAGGATGGGGCCGACCCCGACGACGCTCACCCTCGATCAGCCACCACAGAAGGCGAAGATAGGGGAAAAGATGGTGTTCACGGGTAAGCTTACGGAGACGGCGAGCGGGATACCGATGGCCGAGGCGTCTATTCTAGTCCTTGATAGGGACATTGGGAAGGACGACCTACTGGGCGAAGGTGTAACTGACGCCGAGGGGACCTACCACGTGGAGTGGGAGACCAGGAAGGTGGACGAGTTCGACTACACTGCTGAAGTCTACGCCAAGTTCGAAGGGGACGAGGATCACAGATCCTGCCACACGAGCCAGTATATCATCGAGATGCTGAAGTGAGTCGCTAAGGCTTAAACGGTGGCGTCGGAGCAATTCCCATGGTGTGATCGATGAGTCCCGGCCGCCTCTATCCTGAGCGCCCAATGATCGGCGTTGGTACGTTGATCCGCAGAGGCGAGGAGTACCTCCTAATCAAACGAGCTGCTGAACCTGACAGGGGGCTCTGGTCTGTCCCTGGAGGCATGGTGGAGCTTGGAGAGAAGACGAGTGAGGCCGCAGTTAGGGAAGCGGAGGAGGAGACTGGGCTTGTAGTAGAAATTCTTGAGGACCTCGGTGTCGTCGATAAGATAGTCCTGGACGATGAGGGGAGGGTCAAGTATCACTTCGTTATAATCGACTACCTCGCGGAACCCGTCTCGGGGGTGATGCATAACCACGATGACGCCCTCGACGCCCGCTGGGTCCACCCGAGGGACTTCAGGAAGTACGAGATATCCCAGACGCTCGTCGACCTCCTAAAGAAGATCGACCTCTACCCCAAGTTCTGAGCCCCTCACGCTTTTAAGGAGAGAAACCCACCTGAGTTGCCGTAGTGATGGCTTTGGTTAAGGCATCCGATTTTAAGGGGAAGGACGTACTCTCGATGAGGGACTACGGCCGCGAGGAGATCGACTTCATCCTCGACGAGGCCACGAAGATGGTCAAGGTGGCGGAGAAGCCCAGCACACTATGCGCTGGAAAGGTGATGGCGGCCCTTTTCTGGGAACCTAGCACGCGCACCCGGCTCAGCTTCGAGACCGCGATGCTCCATCTCGGCGGAGGGGTCACGGGATTCAGCGACCCGAGCGCGAGCAGCGTTAAGAAGGGTGAGACCCTCGAGGACACGATAAAGACGGTGGAGTGCTACGCTGACATCATCGCGATGCGTCACCCGGAGATCGACGCCGCAGTTAGGGCAGCAGCAGCGGCTAGCATCCCGATCCTTAATGGTGGTGCAGGCTCAGGGGAACACCCGACGCAAGCCCTCCTCGACCTCCATACGATGATGTACGCGAAGGGGAAGATTGATGGACTGAAGATTGGGCTCTGCGGTGACCTCCTTTATGGGCGCACCACTCACAGCCTCGCCCTCGCCCTCAACCACTTTGACGTGGAACTCTACCTCATCGCTCCCAAGGAGCTGGCAATGAAAGAGGACATCAGGAAGGACCTCAAGATGAAGGTCAACGAGGGGACGGATCTCGCCAATGTTATCGGGAAGCTCGACGTCCTCTATGACACCCGCATTCAGAAGGAGAGGTTCACCGACCCAGCGAAGTACGAGGAGCTGAAGAACGCATACATCATCGATCCAGCGATGGTAAGGAAGGGGAAGAAGGGCCTCGTCCTCATGCACCCGTTGCCCCGCGTCAACGAGATCACGACGGACGTGGACTCAATGCCGAACGCGTGGTACTTCAAGCAGGTGAAGCACGGCGTCTACGTTAGGATGGCGCTCATCGGCCTCCTCATCGGCACCATCAAGTAACCGTTTATTATTCGAATTCTATTGGTCCCTGCCCTAGAGGTGACCATAAGGGCAAACTTCTTGCCTTTCACCAGTTCGCATCCTCCAGGCACACATTGATTATGGCCCTCTCGTACAGGTGACTACCCTCAGTGAACTAGGAATACTTCTTGAACTCAGTGCCTGAAGAGCATCCACAATTTCCGCATCTCGCCCAGGTGAATCTTTTTTTAAACAAGTGAAGTCCGGGTCAACCCTTGTCTACTTGTGTGAACATGTCGCGAACGCGCCTCCACCTGTCCTCCTCCTCGTCAGTGCGCTGCACTTTGATCTCCTTGGTGTACGCCTCGGGGATGCGGTAGAGGAACATCTTGTGGCTTCCAATGGTGTATGGGGTGCCGTCGGGCTGGTCGGTGACCCAGCCGTGTATGGGGAAGTCATGGCTCACGACCCTAGTTCCGGGCTTGAGCTCTGTCTCAAGCTTTGGGCGAAGCTTCGCGTTTCCGCTCGTGGTCAGGTAGAGGGTCACGATCGTGGCAGGGTTGAGATCCACCTCCATGAAGTTTGCCTGGATAGCGGCTATGCGCCCGACCATTCCGGCGTCCCTTATCCTCTTCTCAAGCGCCTCTACCATCTCCTGGTCGAGGTCGTAGCCGACCGCAATGGCGACCTTGAATTCCTCCATGGCGGTGAAGAGGACGCGTCCGTCACCGCAGCCGAGGTCGTAGACGACGTCCCCGGGGCCCGCCTTGGCGAGGGTGAGCATCTCGCGGACAATGTTCAGTGGGCTGGGTACATAGGGGGCGAGGCTATCTGGGTGGTCCCCCCAGAAGGTAGCGCGTACCCAGTTGGGTGCCTTGCGATCCTGCTCCTCGGAGCGCCGCTCATCGACCATACCTGAAGACACGCCCTAACCCGTTCATATACTCTGCGAGCGGGGGCTCAAGTTTTAAGCCCAACGGGAGGAGGATTAGCCATGGAGTTTAAGGTCGTAAAGGTGGAGGCCCCGCAGGACTGCAACCTCATCCTCGGGCAAAGCCACTTTATAAAGACGGTCGAGGATGTCTACGAGGCGCTCGCCTCGTCGGCGGCCGGGATCAAGTTCGGGCTCGCCTTCTGTGAGTCGAGCGGCGAGTGCCTGGTCCGCCACGACGGGAACGACGCGGAGTTGAGAAAGAGGGCGGCTGAGGCGGCTCTCGCCATAGGATGCGGACACTGTTTCTTAGTCTTCCTCAAAGGAGCGTACCCGATCAACGTCCTCACCCAGTTGAAGGCTGTCCCAGAGGTCTGTGGTATCTACACCGCGACAGCCAACCCGCTAGAAGTCATCGTCGCGGAGACTGACCAGGGTCGCGGTATCATGGGCGTCGTCGACGGCGCCAAGCCGAAGGGGGTCGAGGACGAGACCGGTGTCAAGTGGCGTAAGGACTTTCTCAGGAAGATCGGATACAAGACCTAACCGGGAGTTGGTTTGGAGTTCGACACAAAGATAGTGGAGATCATCCGTGATGATCTCGCCACGTGGAAGAAGCTGAACGTCGTCGCTTTCAAAGTGAGCGGTCTGGCGGGCACAGAGCAGATTGTCGGCGATAACTATGTGGACGCCTCGGGGAATGTCTACCTCCCCATGAGTAGGCAACCCATACTCGTCTTCGGAGCCACAAGGGAGCAGATGAGGGAGGTCTACGACCGTGCCATGAAGAGGAACATGCACTTCACCATCTACACAGAGGAGCTCTTCAAGACCTACAACGACGACGATAACCGCGCCGCGGTCGCGGCGGTTAACTCAGAGAACCTGAACCTCGTCGGAATGGCGATCAGGAGCACGAAGAGACAGATAGACCCTGTTGTAAAGGGCCTCAAGCTGCACCCATTAAGGCGAAAATGTGATGGAAGTCTAAGAAGTGATGCAGAAGTGCAAGTCTGTTCGTACCTACGATTCGACCCACATCCCAAAGGATGTCATGGACAAGGTCTTGGAGACAGCATGGTCTCCACTTCCGCCAATAACCACCAGCCATGGTACTTCATAATAGTCACCGACCCAGAGAAGAGGAAGGCGCTATCGAAGGGACTCTACGCCAAGTTCCTGCACGATGCCCCAACTGTAGTCCTGGCATGCGGCGACGAGAAGGCGTCCCCCAAGTAGTACGTCGTTTACACAGCTATAGCCACCCAGAACATGGTACTTGTCGCCACTGAGGAGGGACTCGGCACCTGCTGAGTAGGTAGCTTCGACGAGGTGGACGTCAGGAAACTCCTGGACACCCCCGATAATATCAGGGTCGTCACCCTACTCCCGATCGGCTATCCTCGCGACAAGATCGACCTGGTGAGGGCACTGAACCACGCTGTGAGAAAGAGCAAATCACTAAACGAAATAGTTAACCACGAAAAATATAGCGCCAAGCCCCATTAAAGTTAAGAAACCACCTGTTATCAGAGTTGCAAAAAAATTTCCATTATCTATAGTAGCATAAGTTCACCTAGCTGAGGACACGCTTCAGAGCCGCGGGCAGTTCCTTCAGGTCAATGTCCCCTCTAATTGCCTTGATTGCGCCTTTCTGCTCGTAGAAGTTGAGGAGCGGCCGCGTCTTCTCCCTGTAGACCTCGAGCCTCCGCCTTATAACCTCGGGTTTGTCGTCGTTCCTCTGCACAAGGGCTGTGGTACAGACGTCGCACCTCCCGTTAGTCCTCGACGGCTTGTTATCGAGGTGGTAGATAGCGCCGCACTTCGGGCAGCTCCTCCTCTTGCTAAGCCTGTCGATGATGGTCTCGTCCTCGAGGTTCACATGGAGGACGTGGTCGAGCCTCTTTCCCGTCTGCTCGAGTATCCTCTCAAGTGCCTCCGCCTGCTTCGGGCTCCGGGGGTACCCGTCGAGGATGAAGCCGTTCCCCGCATCGGACTCTCTGAGCCTCTCGGCGACGAGGTCGTTCACCAGGTCATCAGGGACAAGTTCACCTCGCTCCATGTACCCCTTCGCGGTCACGCCCAGGAGCGTAGCCCTAGCGACAGCCGCCCTCAACATGTCCCCCGTCGTTATAACGGGCACATTATACATCTCACCGATGATCTTAGCACATGTCCCCTTGCCGGAGCCAGGCGGACCGAGAAGCACGACCCTCATAGAACAGCCCTCAAGAGCACGCAGATACCCACCCAAGCGATTATAACGTTTACGAGCCCCAAAACGACCAAAAACGACGCAAACATGAAATCTACAAACACACTTGGCACACAACTCAAAAACGATACTCCACCACCAAACAACCCTTAAAAATTAATAAACCCACGTAACACCACACAGAAAGAATGGAGGAGGGCGCGCGCGCCTGCCCCTAGCTCTTCTGCTTGTAGAGGTCGATGAGTGCGTCAACGAGCTCCTCCTCCGAAGGGAGGCGTGAGTACCCGAGAGGTATCCCCTCATGCTCAGCCAAGCTCACCGCGAGGGTATCAATCTTCTTGATCTTCCCATGCAGGATGACGACCCTCGGCTTGAAGGGGCTTATCTTGACTGCGATCATGGGGCTACGTCCCTGCGTCACCTGGGTAAAGACGAGGGCCCTCTCACTCGTCGCCCCGAATATCCTGTAGAAATCCAGGCCCGACAGCGTCGTGATTGCCTTAACGCTGTCGATTATCGTGTAGCCGAGGACCTGGTTCTCCAGCTTCTCCTTCCCCGTCAGCACCTCAGCGTCCACAGCCCTGCACAGCTGCTCGACCGTCACAGGCTGGGTGAACTCCCTTATGTCGGTGAAGACGTCGCTCGGGTCGATCGTGATCCTCGCCATCTGCCTGATGTAGTCCCCGCCCCTGCTCTGGTCAATGTCAAGGAGTGCCTCAACATATCGCTTGATGAAGCCGCTTCCAGGCGACTGCCTCCTCCCAGTCTCGTAGTCACTGATTACCGAGGGTGATAGATCCAACTCGTCAGCCAGCTCCATCTGGTTCACGTTCAAAAGTCCCCTCCACTTCCTCATCGTCTGGCCCGGGTTGCTGCTCAACACAATCTCGCCCGCAATCCTCTTCGCGAGCGTGTCCCTCACTGGGCTGTAGGCTGACATCAGAAACAGAAGCGCCTATCTAGGTAAAAAGTGTGAAGGCGGCTAGACGCCGGCCTTCTCGCAGAGAATCTGCCACCTGGTGTCGATTGACTCCTGAAGCTCCTTCAGAAGTGCCTCGTTCCGAGTGGGCCTGAAGAAGTGCCTGAACCGACCCTGCTGCTCGAGGTACACCTCGATGGGCTTTTTGGACTCGGGCTTCCTCGCGATGGCGAGGCTCGGCGCCGATAACTCGTAGACCGGCCTCCCTTTCTCCTGTGTGCACTCGAAGAGGGGGAAGACACACGTCTGTGTGGCTAGCCTGCTGATCTCTATCGTCTTCTCCGGCGGGAACCTCCATCCCCTGCTGCACGGAGCGAGGCTGTGTAGGAACGTCGGGCCGTCCACCTCGATGGCCTTCCTCGTCTTCTTCATCACGTCGAGGGGCCAGGCGGAATTGATCGTCGCCACATAGGGTGTCCCGTGGGCGATGATGATCTCGTCGATCGGCTTCTTCGTCTCTGTCTTACCGAATACCACCTTCCCAGCGGGCGTTGTAGTCGTAGCAGCCCCAAAGGGCGTGCCTCCACTCCTCTGGATGCCGGTGTTCATGTAGGCCTCGTTGTCGAGAAGAACATATGTGAAGTCGTGCCCGCGCTCGATGGCGCCTGACAGGGCCTGGAAGCCGATATCGTAGGTGCCTCCATCCCCCGCAAAGGCTATCACGTCCACCTTCGGGTACTTCGCGAGTGGTCCCTCCCCCTTCTTCTTCATCGCCTTTATCGTGGCCTCTATACCGCTGGCGGATGCCGCCACGTTCTCAAAGGCGCTGTGCAGCCACGGTACCTCCCATGAGGTGTAGGGGAATATGCTCGTGCTGACCTCGAGGCACCCGGTGGCGTTCGTCACAATCGTCGGGCCTCTCGTCGCCTTCATCACCTGCCTTACGACGATGGTCTCATCGCATCCAGCGCATAGTCGCCCACCGCAGATTAGGGCGTCGGGCTTCTTCGCCATCTCCTTAAGACTTATTTCACTCATTTTTACTCCCTCACACCCACGTATGACACAGGTTCATCTACGGTGCCGTTCTCTTTGATCTTCTGGAGGCTCTTGAAAACTCCCCTGATCATCTCAGGACTCGTATCCTTACCGCCGAGACCGTTGATGTAGTCGGCGATTAGCGGCCTTTTTGGCGAGTCGTAGAGCGTAGTCTTTATCTCCTCGTAGAGGGGCGCGCCCGGACCGCCTATGCTGTAGGCCTTCTCCATTACACCGAGCGCTGGGACGTTGCCTATCGCCTTCTTCAGCTCCTCAACCGGGAAGGGTCTGAAGAGCCTAAGTTTTACTAAGCCCGCTTTGACACCCTCGGCGCGCAGCTCGTCCACGACCTCGCGGATGGTACCCATCATCGAGCCCATGCCAACGACGGCGACCTCAGCGTCCTCCATCTTGTACGGGTAGACGAACTCAAGCTTCCTCCCCGTGACCTTCTCGAACTCCTTATCAACCGAATTGATCGCCTTGAGTGCGCCCTTCATCGCCTCCATCTGCTGGACCTTGTGCTCGAAGTAGAAGTCCTGCAGGTCTAGAGGACCGATGGTGATGGGAGTCTCTGGGTCGAGCCTGAACTCAACCTCCCCGCGTGGGCCTTCGGTCTTCATATAGACCCTCTTCCCCACGAACTTCTTCACGTCAACGTCATCGAGGATGTAGACGTTCTCCATCGTGTGGCTAATGGTGAAGCCGTCGAAGTTGACCATAACAGGAAGCTGCACATCTGGATGCTCAGCGATCCTCCAGGCTTCAACACTCGTGTCGTAGACCTCCTGGTTGTTCTCGCAGAACAGCTGCACCCAGCCTGCGTCCCTCGCGCCCATAGCATCACTGTGATCGTTGTGGATGTTGATGGGGCCACCAAGGCACCTGTTAGCGACGGCCATCACGATCGGCTGTCTGAGCCCAGCCGCGACGTATAGAATCTCCCACATCAGCGCTAAGCCGTTCGCGGCAGTCGCTGTAAAGGCCCTTGCACCGGCTGCGGAAGCGCCCACACAAGCGCTAAGCGCGCTGTGCTCGGACTCCACCGCGACGAACTCGGAGCCGACGAGGCCGTCTGCGACGTATTCGCTGTACTTCTCGACGATGATCGTCTGAGGCGTGATAGGGTAAGCAGCCACCACATCCGGGTCGACTTGCTTCGTCGCGAACGCGGATGCCTCGTCTCCGTTGAGGCCAGTCATCTTCTGCTTTGCGATCATCATTTCTTCATCTCCATCTTTATGCACTTCACAGGGCACTCGTTGGCGCAGACGCCACAGCCCTTGCAGTACTCCTCGTTGACCTCCGTATACCCGTCCGCCTTCACCGTTATCGCTCCCTCCGGGCAGAAGAAGTGGCAGAGAGTACACTTCGAACACTTCTGGTGGTCGATGACGGGCTTCGCGACGCCCCAGTCACCGGTCTTGTAGTCCTTACTGGATTTGTATGGGACCACGCCTTTTGGCAGCGTCTTCCAGCCCCGCTTCTTCTCCTCACTCAACCCTTTACGGCCTCCTTGTACGCAGCCTCGACGACCTCAAGGTTCTGGTCCCTTACCTTACCCTGGAACCTCTCCCTGACGACGGCGAGGACCGAATCCAGCTTGACGGCTCCCGACGCCTTCACGACCGCCCCGAGCAGGACCGTATTCGTGATATTCACGCCCATTATCCTCATCGCCATTCCCGTCGCATCGACGACCCAAGTCTCGTTATCGACACCAAGCTTCTTCTTGACGACCGTGGCGGTCTCTGTCGTGTTGACAACGATCTTGCTGTCCTTCTTCAGCCCTTCAGCCACAGCGGGGCCGAGAAGCGTGGGATCCAACACTACCACCATATCCGGCTCATAGACGCTTGAGTGTATCTGAATGGGCTTCTCGCTTATGCGAGTGTAAGCCGTCATTGGTGCCCCCGCCCTCTCAGGGCCGAAGGCCGGGAAGCTCTGAATCTGCTTCCCCTCCAAGAGACCCGCCTGGGCCAGTAGGAGTGATGCCGTCCAGGCCCCCTGGCCACCACGGCCGTGGAACCTGATCTCGTAGAGCCTGTCCAAATTGACTACTCTCCTCTTGACATAGTCCCCAACGGTTTAAACGTATATGATCAGGAATACCCTACTCCTGGCTCCCAACCGGGCAGTCCCAGATGCTCCAACCCGACTACAGAGGCTAGTCCTCACAAACGCCACGTGCAAAGACGCGAACGGGGGATAGATGGTCACCCTGGTCTTTGCGAAGGAGGGGTAGAGTAGAGACAGCCACTACCGAGTAACCGTAAACGGTCTTGAGGTTCCATACCCCAACTATTCCGCCAACTACGTCATAAAGAACAAACTCTCAGCCGACCTAGTCTACCAGGGGACATACATCGATGGCATGGGGTCGAGGAACGCGAGGGTCTGGATAAGCGACGGCCATGACTATCACACGGGTGAGTCCGTCCTGCTCGGCGTAAGTGGCCTGGGTGGAGATATCTACGACCAGATCGTGGTCCTATCTTGGTGGGTCACTTGCCCGCTTTACACTTCAGTTCGTTCATCTCGTCCCTGCTTTTCTTCGCCTGAAAAGCTGACGCCTCGGCGAACCTTTCCCAGTCCCACCCCATCACCTCGTATGCGTAGTTGACGGAGCGACTTGACGAGACCAAGATCCCCTCACCGTCCCCGTTAGACCCGAGCTTGATGGCGGCGGAGGGGTCGCCTCCCTGAGGGCCGAGCCCTGGGGCTAGGATAAGCCTCTCCTCGCCGATTATTTTCCTCACAATTCCGAGCTCCTCTGAGGCGGTGCATCCGACGACGAAGCCATTCGAGCCGTGCTCCGTCGCGTCCATCGCGAGCCTCTGATAAAATGGTACTCCTTCCATGTCCCTCGACTGATAATCGTGGGTACCGGGGTTGGACATCCTGCAGAGCGCGAATATCCCCTTCTGTTTATCCCCTGCCCACCTGTATACGGAGTCGACACCGTTCTCGTAGCCGGGGAAGGGACTGAACGTCACCGCATCGTAACCCAGCTCGCTGATCCAGTGAAGTGCTGCATCCATAGAGGTCCCGACGTCCGAGAGCTTGCAATCGAGGAGGGCTAGGCATCCCCCCTCGTGTATGGCGTCGGCGATTGCCTTCAACCCGTCGTACCCCAATGGATATACCAGGAACTGGGCATTCGGCTTAATGATGGGAGTGTACGGCGCGACGGCTTTAACGAAGTCGACGCAGAACCTCTCTATGCCCCCCGCTACCCCATACTTATCAATGAGGGGTTGCGGAACCACATATTTGTCTCTGAAAGCCCCCGTCGCTGGGTCCAGGCCAATACATAGAAAACTCTTCTTCTCCCTGCTAAGCTCGTAATACTTCTCGACGAATCTTCTCCCGAGCATCCGAACACCAGAGGGAAAGGGCACTCACACGAATAAAAAAGGGAGGCACAAAGGGGGCATGCCTTTAAACGTCTAACACCCCACTTCATTCAGAACCTCCTCCAAGTTGGGACCAGGATGAGCAACGAATCGGATATACGAAAGCTACTGAAGATCCGCGCGGACCTTGAGGAGCGCACTGAGCAGCTTCAGGCCGAGGTGGACGACCTAAAGGTGGCGATGTCGGAGATCGACAAGGCTATTGTGCAGCAGGGTTTTAGGCAGCCTGGCGCGGGCTTCCAACCGATGAAGCTCGAAACCAAGAAGGAAGAGCCGAAAACAGTCGAGAGGCCCAGTGAGGTGCAACCTGAGCCACAGGTCGATGGCTCATCCATCCAAGCGAAGGACGGGACGGTACTCGGTAGGGTCCAGATCACCGGAGATGACATAGTTTTCACCCCCCGTAATGGCTTATCATTTACGATCTCCACGCCTCCATTCCAGTCATTTCTCATCGATCGTGTACTCGCCAACATGAGGACCACCGACGAGGCCAGGGCAGCCACCGGCGAGATAACACCCGAGCAGGTCCTCAGTTACAAGGTAGAAGCGGATGGTGAGGTCATAAAGTCCGTGTCAATCCGTAACTTCGGCGGGGAAAGGCGCCTACGCGAGATACAGAGCAGCCTCCGCTGGAGCTTCGACAAGATGTACGATAAAGTGAAGCGGGGATAGAGCTGTGGACAGCGAACTCGAGAAGAGACCACTATGGGGGTTACTCGTCGAAGCAGTGCACTGCCTACCAACCTACAAGAGCCACAAGTCCTACGTGAAGGAGACCATTCTCCTGCAGAAGCCGGGGGTCGCAGCCGAGGAACTGTCGGATAGGCTCGGAATACCACTCGGCGAAGCTATGGTCATACTTGAAGAACTGAAAGCCGAAAAACCTAAGGCCGATTAAACGACATACCTGTATGAGATTGCCGTGCCAGCAGTCTCACTCTTCTGAGTGATCTTCACAACTTCCCCCCTCTTGGCCCCAAGTATAATCGCGATAGGGTCGTTCACCTTGATCCAGGGGAACTGGAAGGGTTCCGCGTGGTACTTCTTCGTGACCTCGGTCAGCTCCTCTTCGGATACTATCTCGTGGCGTGGGACCAAGGCGTGCTCGAAGATGTCGAACGTCGGTAGTGTCGGCGGGATGAGCTCGATGCCGAGCTCCTCCGCGCTGCTTCGGGCCGAGTAGGTGTATTTACCGTCCCCGACCAGGATGCCCTTCGCTGCCCCCTCCTTCTCCACCGCCTCCTTGAGCTCCCTGACGTAGCTGATTCCAATCGTCTTCTGCCCCAGGACGGCGTGCATGATTATTAGTTGATTCTTCGGGTCGTGCAGCCTGTAGATGAGCTTATCCTCCTCTCCGACGGGCTTCTCCGACTCGGTTGTGAATTTCCTGTACTTTATGATGAGGTTAGCGCGCTTCTCTTCGAGGGATAGGTTCTTGCTCATCCTGCTTACCTCGCCTTGACCCTCTTCACTATCGGGGCCCGGACCTTCCTGAAGATCCTGTAGCCGCAGTAGGGACAACGGAAGCTAATGTACTTCTCGAGGTCCTCGTAACTGACTCGCCTGCCGCACTGGACGCACTCGTATACGGGTCCCTCAGCGGGCGCCTGCTGCTCCTTCTTAGGCTCGTCGACAGACAAGAGGTTCAACCAGCATTAAGCACTCGATCAGGTCCAATTAAAACATAGCGACTGGGCGCCCGTTCACTATCCTCTCCGAGGCGACGCCCGTGACCTCGACGTCTATGACCCTCCCCTCGAGGGGTTCCTGCGACTCGATTAGCACTACTGGGCCGTGTTTCAGGGGGTATGCGACAAGTTGCCTTCTGTTCCTGTCATATCTCTCAGCGACGACGACGCGTATCACCTTGCCCACCATGCTCTCTTTAGCACCCATGTTCGCCTTGGCCGCGGCCTCGTGTATTCTACTGCTCCCCGAGTCGCTGACGTTCGGAGGCGCTGAAGGGTACGCGCTGAAGGCTGACATGGGCAGGGACTGGAACCTGTAGAGTATGATTCGTTCCGCCCCCTCATCCCTGCTGTCCTCGATGGCCTTCACAGTCTCGTTAACGGTTTCCTCCGTCTGCCCGGGTAGACCGTGGATGAAGTAGACGTAGGGCTTCATTCCCGCTTTTCTGAGCCTTCCGATCGCCGTGAGCGTCTCCCTCGGCGTCGAGGGCCTGCCCATGAGCTCACTGTGCGCTTCTGAACCGGTCTCGAAACCGATGCTGACCGGGGTACCAGCGAGGTACTTCCCGAGTAGCCTAGCCGCCTTCTCGGTGACGAGGGAGGCCTTGATGTTCTCGATCATGATGGCAGCGGTCTCGTCCCTCATCCGTGGAATTTCCATCAGGGAGAACAGCAGTTTCTCGATCTCGTTATAGTTGGACTCGGGGCTCCGCGGGTCTGTGAGGGGCTCGGGCTCGACCAGTAGGTCCCTACCGTAGTCGAGGAAGCATGGAGCGCTTAGTACGATCCGAGTCACGCCTTCTTTCAACAGAGCGACAACTTCGTCCTTGATTACGCCCGATGAGCGGCTCTTAGGGGGGCCGTATAGACTGGGGACCGAGCAGTATCCGCAACCCGGAGGAGTGCCGATGGGGCAATCGTATCTCTCAAGAAGCGAACCCTTCCTGCATACACCGCACGATTCGCAGTCTCCGCCCAGCAACGACCTGTGGTAGTTGCTGCAGCCCCTCAACACTTCGACATACACCCGCGCCGAGCGGTATAGGGAGTAGCCCTTGATGGTTGATGTGGATGGTTTGTATATGTCGAATTTCTGCCGAGGTATGACCCTCCGAAGCTGGGTCATCTCGACGCTGCCTCCCGTTTTAAAGGCTAACCCCCTGATCTTTCTCAACGAATCCTCATCAGGTATCCTCCCCCTCGCGAACCCCGCGTCCAGTAGCTCCGATAGGGTCTCCTCCCCCTCACCTACGACGGCGAGTTCGCACCCAGTCCTCCTGAGTGCCTGCTCCGGGTCGGATGTAATTGGGCCCCCGATCAATGATGGACCTCCTTTCCAGCGTGATACCACCTTTCGAATCGATGGTATATCCCCCGTCATCCCACTGACCAGTAGCAGGTTGAATCCACTCAGGAAGTCCCCATTCAGGATGGTCTCCGCCTCGACTATCGACGCTTCAATATCTTTGGACTCTAGGATCCCGGCTACAGCCCTCGGGCCGGCCCCTATAGCGTCCCTCGTCGCCTTCCTCTCCCCCTTACCCGAGGCAAGGGCGTCGACTATCAGAGCCTTCACGTATGAGCCCCCACGGCGTCCCGTGATAAACGTTCCCAGCGCAGGATAGTGATAAATCAACGCTTCATTATATCCTTAGCCATGACCATCGTTCCCCTCTCCCTCCTCGCCGCTATAGCACTCTCCTTCGCCGTCTCCTACCTCAGTATACCCGTATTCAACAGGTTCATGGTCGCCGCTGGAATAGTCGGCAGGGACATCATGAAGCGCGATGGGAAACCCATCCCCGACATGGGGGGACCCGGTGTCATCACTGGCTTCCTAGCGGGGATATTCACCTTCATCGGCCTTGAGGTATTCGCCTTGAAGAACTCGACCGACCTCATCAACATTCTAGCGAGCCTAAACACCATACTCATCATAACCCTGATTGGGATATTCGACGTACTAACCTCCCTCATGAAGCAGAAGGAGGGGTTCGGCATCTTCGAGAGGTTGAAGCGGCGGGGCATCCCTTCGTGGTTCTACTTCTTCATACCACTGCCAGCAGCCGTCCCCCTGATGGCGGTTAATGTTGGTGTGACATTCATATCCCTGCCATTCATCGGTAGGGTCGAGCTAGGGTTGATCTACCCGCTAGTGATTGTCCCGCTGGCAGTCCTTTGCTGCTCAAACGCTACAAACTTTCTCGCCGGCTTCAACGGACTCGAGGCGGGCATGGGCGTAGTCCTGCACTTCTCGCTGGGGGTCTTCGCGCTGATGAGCAACAGGCTAGCAGCAGCCGCCCTCGCACTCGTCTTCGCAACCGTCCTCGTCTCTTTCCTCAGATACAACTGGTACCCCGGTAAGGTCTTCCCCGGAGACCTGAACTACACTATCGGGGCTGTAGCCGCCTGCGTCGCCGTGCTCGGTAACATGGAGAAGTTCGCTATCCTATGCTTCACCCCTTGGGTGATCGAGGCGGTATTGAAGGCGCTTTCCGGCTTCAAAGCCGAGACCTTCGGCGTACTGCAGGAGGATGGGACCGTGAAGCCGAGGGAGCCAAAGATACGCTCCCTGACGCACATCGTCATGAGGACGGGGCGCTTCACCGAGAAGCAGGTTACAACCATCCTCATCGGGCTCGAGGTCGCCATATGTTTTGTGGCGTTCACGGTTATACACTTCATTTAGGTGCTGAACTTGGAGAAGAGGATCCTGATCCTGGCTGGAGGTGGGGGACACACTAGCATAGCCCTTGCCCTCGCCCAGGCACTGAGGGGGAAGGCGGAGACCTCATTCCTAATCCCCGAGGAGGATAAGCTTAGCCGTGAACTTCTCTCCCCCTTCGGGCTGGTTAAGGAGCTGATCAAAGGAAGGTACCCAAAGACGTCCAACCTCCTCTTCCCCTTCCGCCTCGTGGCGTCGTTCTACCACTCGATCCCATTGGTCAACCGGGAATGCGATGTTGTTGTTTCCACAGGGAGCAACTTTTGCATACCCCCCGCCCTAATCGCGTGGCTCAAGTCCGTTCCAGTCGTGAACATCGAGAGTCGGGTCGCTATAACAAAACCCTCCCAGACCGCCCGATTCCTCCAGCACTTCTCGAAGAAGACGCTGCTCCAGTGGGAGGAACAGATGAAGAACCTCAAGGGCGTCGTCACGGGGCCTATCTTCCCCGAGAAGAGGTACGAGGCGCGGGATCTGGGATACGTCCTCGTGACGGGCGGTACCGAGGGCCATAAACTGCTCTTCGACGCTGTCGCAGGGCTTGACTTGGAGAAGGTGGTGATGCAGACCGGAAAGGTTGATTCCACATCCTACCTTGAGAAGCACCCGAGCTGGATCATCATCCCCTACTCGACCCAGTTCGAGAAGCTAGTCGCCGAATCGTCGGTCGTAATCACACACCAGGGCGGTGGGACCATCTTCGAAGCCCTCCTCTACGAGAAGCCGCTGATAATAGTCTACAACCCCGAGCTCACGAGGACGGCGAACACGGAAGACATGATAGTATTGGCAAAGAAGATTGAGGCACCATTCCTTGAAGTGGCGGACGGTGCCAAGATCAAGTCGTTAATTCAAGAGGCTGAGTCCCAAGCAAAGCCCCGCTTCGAGAACGGCCGGGTAAAGGCCGCGGAAGCAATACTCGAATTAGCCTAGCTTCCTCTGCGTCTTCTCCCGCTCGTTAAGGTACCCTTTCAACATGAATGGGCTTAGGTACAGGATGCTAGAGATGAAGACGGCGGGGAGCGACTTACTGCTGATCCTAGCGGCTGCTACACCTCGAAGGTATTGATCCTTCGCGTCCTTCCTGTGCCGCAGATGGACGATGTTGAGCCACACATGTTTCGTAGTATATCTCTTCTTGATGGAGTTCGAGAGAAACGAGTCCTGTGCCTTCGGTATCCTCTTAACGGCCTCCTCGTCCTCCGTTTCCATCCACGCTCTCTTCGAGAAAAGGAAGACGCCACTGAAGCCCCTCGCGGGGAAGATAAGTGTTACAATCCTCTTAACGAAGTAGGTGAGATCAACGGGGTAGTACTTCAGCCCGAAGCTCACCAGCTTCACGTCACTGCCCTGAAAGGTTGAGACGTAGTCACTCACCCGAGGATCGAGGACAATGTCGGCTGCCATTGTCAGTATAGAGTCGTTTTTTGCGAGCTCGAATCCCATTCTGAATATACGAGCGACTCGATATTTCCAGTTGGGGAAATCCTCTCCCACATCAACAAGCGTTAGCTCGCCCTTGTAGCCCAACCTTCTCGACGATGCCTCTATTAGATCCCTACTCCTGTCGCTGCATCGATCGAGTATGATAATGATCTGTTCAGGTTCAAGCGAGAATAAGGATGGTAGACAGTACAGTAGGTTGTCCTCTTCGTTGTGTACGGGCATCACAACCGAGAATGGTGTCAAACTCTACATCGATATCAGAGCGACCCGCTTTTCTGAAAAAGGTTTTGAGGGATTTCCTTCGCCGAATTCTATGGTTAGTATTTTACCCTAACTTAGGGTGTTTTTAGACATATCACATAAAAGCGCGCATGTGAATGAGATATGTAATGTGCGGTATATTTGGCCTTGTCCAACGCTCTGGTGATGTTGCTCCCATCATCTTGGAGGGTTTGAGCCGGTTGGAGTACAGGGGGTATGACTCGACTGGTGTTGCCACCATAGATGATGGAATTCTGAAGATCAGGAAGGACGCCGGCAAGATCAAGGATGTATCGGATCGTCTCCACATCGCCGAGATGAAGGGGAGCATAGGAATAGGTCACACACGCTGGGCGACCCACGGCGCACCCAATATGATAAACGCCCACCCCCACACCGACCAGCACGGCAAGATAGCGGTAATCCACAATGGTGTTATCGAGAACTTCCTCGAGCTAAAGCAGGAGCTACTCGACAAGGGGCACAGCTTCGTCTCGAAGACTGACACCGAGGTTATTCCACACATGATCGAAGAGGAGATGAAGGGGGAAGTCGGGCTAGCGGAGGCCACACTCAGGACCCTGAGGCGCATAAAAGGCTCATACGCAGTCTGTGTCTTGTCTAGCTTTGAGCCCAACAAGATAGTATGCGCCAGACTCGAGAGTCCACTCGTCTTGGGTGTATCGGATGGTGCAACGTATTGCGCATCCGACGCGCCAGCTATCCGCCCCTACACCAACAAAGTAGTCTACCTCAGAAACGGGGAGCTCGCCACAATAGATGTGAACGGGTACAAGATCGTGAAGGTCGCTGACGGCTCGGTTGTAGAGCGAGCACCAGAGGAGATCACATGGTCCATCGAGATGGCGGAGAAGCAGGACTTCCCCCACTACATGCTGAAGGAGATATACGAGCAGCCAATCAGCCTAAGAAATAGCCTCAGGCTGCAGGAGAAGTACATGGATCTTCTCACGGCTTTCCTCGACCGTGGGAAGGAGGTCTTCCTCGTGAGTGCCGGCACATCCCAGCACTCATGCATAGCCGGGTCTTACATCTTCTCACAGATCGCCCGACTCACCACCTACCCTGTCGTCTCGTCGGAGTTCGTTGAGCGCTACGGGTCGACCGTAGGCATAGATTCCATCATCTTGGCTGTTAGCCAGTCTGGGGAGACCTATGACACCCTGAAGGCTGTCGACCACTCCCGCATGAGGGCGGCTACCGTCCTCGGGCTGACCAACACGGTCGGCTCGACTCTTACGAGGGTTTCGAGGGCTTACCTGATCCAGCAGTCGGGGCCCGAGATAGGCGTCGCCGCGACGAAGACCTTCACGGCCCAGATGCTCGTCCTCGCGCAACTTGCCATGAGATTGGCGAAGCTGCGTGGGAAGCTGTCTCAGGACGAGCTCGACGAGTATGACACGAGCCTACACAAGATACCCGATCTGGTTGAATCCGTTTTAGAGACGACCCGCGAGAGGGTGAAGGGGATCGCAGCGCGTGAGAAGGATTCAAAGCTCTTCCTCTTCCTTGGGAGGGGAATCAGCTCAGCTACCGCCATGGAGGGACGCCTTAAGCTGCTTGAGATCACATATGTCCCGTCCCTCGCTTACCCCGCCGGGGAGAGCAAGCACGGCCCCATCAGCATCGTCGAGAAGGACACATCCTGCGTCTTCGTCTGCCCACGTGGTGAGACACATGCCGAAATAATAGGCAGCATAATGGAGATGAAGGCGAGGGGGGCGAGGATCATCTCCATCTGCGAGGAGGGGGACACGAACATAATCGGCTTATCTGATGAGGTCATCGAGATGCCGAAGGGCATACCCGAGCTCCTCTCCCCTGTGCCCTACATTGTACCGCTGCAGCTGCTCGCCTACGAGCTCGCCATCCTCAAGAAGCTGGACCCGGACAAGCCGCGCAATCTCGCGAAAAGTGTCACAGTCCCGTAGGCTCTGAAAGTCTTTAAACTAACCCTCCTCCATAATTCCTAGACCCGATTTGCTAAACGTCGAAGCGATCCGTCGGGACTTCCCAATCCTCAATAAGGGATTGACCTATTTCGACAGCGCTGCCAGTAGCCTCACCCCTGAGCAGGTCGTGCTCAAGGAGATGGAGTTCTACCACGATTACCGCGCTAACGTGGAGCGGGGGGTCCACCGCTGGAGCCAGCAGGCAAGCGCGGAGTTCGAGAAGGCACACGAGGAGGTGGCGAGGTTTATCAACGCCCCGGGTCCCGAGAACGTCGCGATGCTCCGTAACACGACGGAGGGCATAAATCTCGTCGCGAACAGCCTCGACTGGAAGAAGGAGGATAAGATTGTGACGACCCTCATCGAGCACCACTCCAACTTCATAACATGGCTCAGGGTTGGTAACCGGTATGGGTGTAAGGTGAGCGTTGTCAGGGCAACCACTGAGGGTGAGTTCGACCTCGATGACTTCGAGAAGATCATCGATGACAAGACCAAGATTGTGGCCGTGACGGGCGTCAGCAACGTCTTGGGTGTTATTGTGCCTGTGAAGGAGATAGCGGAGATCGCCCACGAGCACGGAGCGAAGATGCTCGTCGATGGGGCCCAGAGCGTCCCCCACATGAAAACGGACGTCGGGAGGGACAAGATAGACTTCCTCGCCTTCTCGGGTCACAAGATGCTCGGACCAACTGGCGTTGGCGGCCTCTATATAGCCGAGGAAGAGCTCTACACGACAGAGCCCCTCTGCATTGGCGGTGGGACAATAGCAGATGTAAGCATCGACAGCTACACGCTGACCGAGCCGCCGCTTAGATTCGAGGCGGGCACACCTGCAATAGCCCAAGTTATCGGCTTAGGTGAGGCTTGCAGATACCTGAACAGGGAGGGGATGGAGAACGTCACTCGTTGGGATCACGTTCTCGCAGAGAAGATGGTCGATGGACTGTCGGACATCGATGGAGTCACCATCTACGGTCCCAAGGATCCGAAGAAAAGAGTTGGGTTGGTCACGTTCAACATCAGGGATCTGAATCCCGTTGACGTCGCCCTGACGCTGGACAATGATTACGCCATTGCCGTCCGTTCCGGTCACCACTGCGCCCTCCCGCTGATGAAGGAGTTGTTCAACCTCAACGAGGGCAACGTCCGTGCCTCATCCTACCTGTACAACACTAAGGAAGAGGTCGATATGCTGGTCACCGCAGTGACGGAGATCGCGAAACAATAAAGAGAGTTTACTTCGCGAAGCGTTTCGGGTTCTTATCGAAGGTTATCTTGCACTTATCGTTGCAGAAGTAGTACTTTTTTTCGTTGTACTCGCTCGTCCACTTCGCAGTCTTCTCGTCCACCATCATTCCGCATATCGGGTCTTTCGTCATATTGGTCAATTTGACATTCGTTTTCCCTCTTATAGAATGTTGCCCATCGGCGAATGGTCTTTTATTCGGTGGGAGCTGTATTCTTGCATGAGTTCAAGCGTTAAAGACCTGTTCGGGGCGGATTTTCTGCTCGTGAACGGGAAGATTCTGACCATAGACGCGAATGACTCCATAGTGGAGGCCGTCGCCTTTAAGGGCGACCGGATCGTCGCCACAGGTTCCACGACGGAGATGAAGAAGCTCGCAGCAAAGGGGGCTAAAATCATTGACCTCAAGGGCAGGGTAGCCCTCCCCGGCATAATCGACTCCCATACACACCCCCACAACGCCGCGATGAACTTCCTCGAGATCAACTGCAGGGGCAGGGACATAAAGGGTATCAAGGACATTCAGGCAGCCGTTGCGAAGAAGGCTAAGGCCCTAGGGCCCGGCAAGTGGGTCCGCGGCAGCGGCTACAACGACTCGAAACTAAAGGAGAGGCGCCAGATCACTAGGTGGGAACTAGACGAGGCCGCGCCAAAGAACCCCGTCTATATAGTCTCCGACACGGGACACCAGGCCATCGTGAACTCAGTCGCTTTAAACATAGCGGGGATAACGAAGTCGACGCCTGAACCCGCCGGGGGGCAGATAGACCGCGACGCCAATGGGGAGTGCACCGGCTTACTCTACGAAACCGCGACGAAACTGATGTCCGATAAGATCCCCCAGTACACGGTTGAGCAGGTCAGGGAGGGTCTAAGGCAGCTCTGGATACAGTTCAACGAGTGGGGGATCACCTCGACGCACGACGCGAGCGCTCAGTTGCTAGGCATCAGGGGTTACCAGCAGCTCCTCGCAGAGGGCTTCAGGCGGATGAGGGTCTCCCTCATGGTGAGTATCAAGCCCTGGAGGGCTGGGGAGGAGGACATGCTCGACGCCATGGAGGGTTTGGGAATTGAGAGCGGCTTCGGGGACGAGTGGCTCAAAATAATGTCCCTCAAGATCATGGGGGACGGTTCCGGCGCCGGAGGCACCTGTGGCGTCTATATACCCCAGCACAGGGGGCCAAAGGGGCTGGGACTGATGACGACGCCCGCTGAGGAGATGAATAAAATTGTGATGCGGGCTCACCTAGCCGGGCTTCGCGTGAGCATTCACAGTATCGGGGACAGGGGCGTCGACATCGCCCTCGACTCCATAGAGAAGGCGCAGAAAGCCAAGCCCGTCGAGGATATGCGCCACCGTATAGAGCACAACAGCTGCTGCACCCTGAAGCAGCTTAACCGGATTAAGAAGCTTGGCGTGGTGCCGTCCAGCAGTATTGGCTACATGTATGGTCTCGGGGATCAGTATGCGGAGAACTTCGGCCCGGAGAGGGTCCGGTGGCTCCATCCGCACAAGACCTTGAAGGAGATGGATATAATCGCTGGCGGCAATAGCGACTGTCCAGTGACTTTCTACAGCCCTTGGGTTCAGATATACGCCGCAGTGACGCGAAAGACGAGCAGCGGCCAGGTCGTAGGACCCGAGGAGGCTATCGGCATCATGGACGCCCTCCGAGTCTACACGATCAATGGTGCTTACCTTTCCAAGGAGGAGGCCCTGAAGGGCAGCATCGAAGCGGGTAAGCTCGCGGACATTATTGTGCTCGACAGGGACGTGACAACTATCCCCCCTGATGAGATCAAAGACATCAAAGTGCTGACGACGATAGTCGGCGGGAAGATAGTCTACGAGAAGTAGCCGGGTTAGTAGGGGAGCTTGCCCTGCCAGATCTTCTTCTGGTCGGGGTGCTCCTCGAAGAACTTATCGATGATGGTGTCGCATGTTTTCTGGGCGGTGGTTAGCGCCTTCTTTATTTTGATTGTCTGCATATCACCCTCCTTCTTGAGCCACTTACCATCGCAGATGACGTTGTCGATGTCCCCCGGGTTGGCGTATAGGAGTACGCTGGTGAGGGGCTCGCGGGTCGGTGTAAGGTAAGGATTTAAAATGTTGATGGTGATGATATCTGCCTTCATGCCAGGCTCGAGGCTCCCGACCTTGTCGGCTATGCCGAGTGCCTCCGCTCCGCCCCGCGTGGCGCGTTCAAGGAGGTCGTAGAAGCTGGGGCGGGCGGTCCTGCGGCTATCGTTGATCATGCCATCCGCACCTCCGACGAGCCTCGCGCGCATCATCTGGCCCTGGCGTATCTCGCGGAGGAGGTCGTTCATGTTGTGGAAGTAGTCGTCCGTGCCGAAGCCTACTGGGATACCGCGGTCAATCCATGTGTTTAACGGGTTCTCGACTGCATGGCAGTGAAGGATGGCCATGCCCGTCTTCTGGACTAGCTGTATGTCCTTCTCAGTGGCGTAAGTGAGGCGGGCTCAGCTGAGCTTCTCGTCCATAACGCCTAGGTCGTAGAGGTACTGCGGCGGGGTCTTGCCATAGAGCTTCATCACCTGGCGGTACTCGCGCGTGCTCTGGCTTAGATGGGTGGTCATGCGTAAGTCGTGCTTGTCAGCGAAGTCCTTGCACTTGTGGTAGACCTCGGGCTCAGCCATGTCGGGTGCCTTGGGGCACATAATGGTGTTATCCTCCCCTCGGCCTTACCGTGCCAGTTCGTGTAAAGATCTGTCGCGCGTCTGATGGCCTTGTCCCGCTTGTCGGGGAGGTACTCGAAGACGCCGCTTCGGAGCTTTTCGAGGTCGACGTGCTCGATGTCCCCGGCTATAATGCAGCGAGTACCCGCCTCGTTTACGGCTTTGGCCCAGCCGTCTGGGTAGGTGTAGACGAGCATGCTCGTGGTGCACCCGCCGTAGATGAGCTCGGCGCAGCTGGCTGCCCCGAGGTTGTCCATCTGCTCCTCCCTGCGGTAGCCCTTGAGGGGGAGGTTGGTCTCGAAGAAGTCGCCCATGAACTCGTAAACGCCTCGGAAGTATTGCTGGAGGTGGGTGTGGGCGTTGACGAAGCCGGGCATGACGACCTTGTTCCCGGCGTCTAGGGTGTACTCGGGGCTCCGGGTGGCTTCACCTTCTTGCCGACCTCGGCTATGTGGTCGTCCTCGATGAGGACCTCGCCGCTTGGGTAGACGTGTTTCTGTTTGTCCATCGTGGCCACGAAGGCGTTCTTGATGTGGATGCTGGTCACGGTTTACACCTGTCGGTTTATCTGTGCCTGTCCTGTTTTTGAGGTCTGCGGCATGCGGATGGTTCGGTGGCTTACGTGTGGCGATATTTATGAATTTTTTTTCGTCAGCGTCTTCGGTCTTCTAGTAGTTGGCAAACCCTGCAGGTGTCACCGACCGATGGCTCGCCACAGGTCCTACAGGTCTTCATCGCGTCAGCTTTGGTCGCCTCCGGGATGAGTTTGAGGGCTGTATTGTAGGTTGTGAAGAGTGTGCCGGGGCGCCTTGCCTCCATCTCGCCGAGGAAGGCTCGTGCGTCCTCCCTCATCGCCTCCCCCGCGTAGGGGCAGGCCGTTGACTGGAGCTCGAAACCCTGTAGGTAGGCGTAGAGTGTCGTCTCCCTCTCGGGGATCTCACAAAGTGGTTTGATCCGCCTGACGAAGCCGGGGCTCGTGTAGCCCCCCGGGTCGAGACTCGTCATCTTACCGACGTCGCCGCGTAGGAGGTTTAGGAGGGCGGACTGGGCTATGTCGTCGAGGGTGTGACCCGTGGCGAGCCTATCGGCGTCTACTTTCTTCGCCGCCTCGTTCAGGGCTCGGCGCCGGAGGACGCCGCAGAAGCTGCATGCCCCGAGCGTCCTCTTAGAGGCTGCTATCTCGTCCATCGTATACCCGAATAGATCGGTGAAATTGACACTCACCCACTCGACCCCCATCTCTCGGCAGCTCCGCTCCACTATTCCAAGTGCTTCGTCTCTGTACCCCTTGATCCCCTCGTCCACGGTGACGGCGATGAGCTCTGAGCCGTGTGTCCTCTCTTCGATCCCCTTGAGTATGTGAAGAAGAGTGAGGCTGTCCTTGCCCCCGCTGATGCCTACTGCGACGCGGCTCCAGTGATCAAGCATGTCAAAACGGTTTATCGCGCCCTGCACACGCTCTCTGAGGCTCGCCTTGAAGCAGGTGGGGCAGAGCCTCTCCCCGCTATAGGCCCTGTGGTAGACCGAGGAATGCTCGTGGCACTTAGTACAGGTAGGATGCGTTCCCAATCACCCTCCATGTGTTACTGGGACGAGTACGACCTCCGAGCCTTCGGTTATAGGTGTATCCAAGCCGTTTAGATTTCCAACCTCGACTCCGCCTAGCATAATCAGGTTATTGGTGATGGGGTTGTGCAGTGAAGAGGTGATTTCCGGGTACAGTCTTGACAGCTCTTCAATTAGCGATGTCATTTTAGAGTCGGCTGGGAGCTCCATTTCGATCCCCCCTCGTACTTTGGGTGGTCTGAGCGACCCGAGCAGCCTGACCCTGACCAGCATGTGTCTCTCTCAGCCCCGCGCGCCCTATTAAGCCTCATCAAGTCTGAGAAGGGTTTAAACCGTAGCCCACTAAATAGTGGACGAATTGCGCCTGCCGCAGGCGTAAAGCTATGGGAGAGACCGGAGAATGTCACCTTATTGCCCAGACTGTGGTGGAAAGTTAAACTGGGACCGGAAACTCAAGCACTATAGTTGTTCTAGCTGTGGCGTGACCCTCAACGAGGCTCAGCTTAGCGACGCGATGGATAAGAAGTATGAGCGCACGATGACGGATGATGAGAAGACGCGCCAGAGGCACGACGACTATCTCGAATGGTGGTTGAGCGACAAGGATAAGAAAAAGAAGTAAGCCGTAAGGTCCTTACACACTTTTTATCTACATACTTGCGAGTTGGCTCTCGCGTAAATACTGTAAGAGTTTCCCCAAACTACTGAGCATCATCATTTTAAACAACGGCTTACATTAAGCACAGTAGACCGTTTCAGGGTGCATTTCCCATGGTATTTCCCGTAGAGAGCGAAGACAGGACACTCCGTAACCTGTTGATGCTCTGTCAAGATAACGCTCGCCTCGTGGTCGAAGCCTATCGTAAGTCCCTCATCGTCTTCGACCGGATAACCAAGGGGAAGCCGATGGCAAGCGGTAACCCGCTCGCTGACATACAAAAGATTATCGACGACTCGAACAGGGTCAAGAGCTCTACTGTTAAGGAGCTTGGTGAGATCGGCGGTATCCTTGTCAGTAGGGACGACTTCCTTCGCCTCTCGAGCAGCTTCTCGGGCATGATGGATTCGATCGAGGTCATCACGATGAGGCTAGTAGAGGTCGAGGCTCGTGGCTGGAAACTTAGCAAGACACAGGCGGAGGACATGGGGACGATGTCCGATCTCGGCTTCGATGCCCTTGTTAAACTGAGGGACAGCATAATGAGCCTTGGATTCAATAGCGAGAAGGCGACAAACTTCGCCAAGGACATCGACGAGATAGAGAAGAAGCTCGACCTGCTCTACATCAAGTTGGATCTCGACATCGTCACAGGTAAGAGCGAGCTGCCCGCTATCCTCATCAACAGGGACGTGGCGCGCGAGCTTGAGCGACTAGGTGACAAGGTCCACGACGCGAGCGATCTCGTCCGAATCTTGGCACTCTAGGCGGGCTAGCGTTGGCAGCCCCCGTCGAAGTCGAGCTACTCGCTGATAGGAGGCTCGTGGTCTGGTCCACCGAGGACAGCAGGAACCTCTTCAACTCCGACTTCTACGGTAAGCCGCTGGGCAACCCGAAGCCAAAGGAGGACTTCAACGAGCCCCTCATCCTCGACCTTATTGAGGGCATCTACCTCCTCGAAAAGAAAGCAGTCACGATTCACTCGGGCAAGCGGAAGCTGACCGTGGCTGCCCTGAGGAAGGTGGCACGGGAGAAGTTGGAAGGCTTCGACGCGAAGTATAGCGTCTACCACGACCTCAGGGAGAAGGGGTTTGTAGTGACCCCTGGCTTGAAATACGGCTGCGACTTTGCCGTCTACGAGCATGGCCCAGGGATCGACCACGCCCCCTATATTATACAGGTGATGTCGCGGGGAGATCAGATGTCCGCGCTGGACATTGTAAAGGCGGGGCGCTTAGCCTCGACTGTGAGGAAGACGTTCATAGCCGCAATTCCCGACCGTAGTGGTATCGAGTACCTCGAGTTCAAGTGGTGGAAGGCTTAAGCGATTTCTTAACCTCGTTTTACCGCTCCATTAATCCTTTATTAACACAGGTAAGTGGCGTGTTGGGCGTACTGGATGCCTCCAAAAGGCACGTTGGCGGCTGAGCTCCGGGAACTAGACGAGATGATGGAGAGGCGGTACGAAAAGCTCCGAAAGGTCTTAACAACGCTCAAGGATGGCATCTCGAGTCTCCCCGTCAGGGACCCAAGAAGCATCAGGGAGATTGAGACCCACCTGCACCTCATTGAACTCACATTCGAGGAGGTAGACAGGGAGCAGAGGAGGGACAGGGAGTGGCTGGACCGCGCGTCGCAGAACCGGAGGGATATAACTGACGAGACTCTCGGGCGGCTTAGAGAGTATCGGCGGAAGATGGGGGCGGAGACCGAAGAGGAGATAATAGAGGAACTCCTCAGCATTGTACAAGTGAGTTCTCGTTAGAGCTTATTGCTCCGAGTCTTCCTCGTCAGGTTCTTCAACTTCGACCTCGGTGGCTGTCACGTCGTTTTTCATGAACTCCCTAAGAACGATCGTGGCATATCCACCGGCGGGGAGGGTGAATGAGAGCGAAACGCCCTCGGGGTGCTCGCTCACCGCGATCTCTGGCAGTAGCCTACCGAGCCGCCTCGTCCCGTCGGCTCCGACCCTGCGTAGATCATCTAGGGTGACACTAGCCTCAGCAAATATCGAGTCCTCAAGCTCCTTCGCCTCATACTTTGCCTCCCTCATCTTATACCCATAAATGGGGGCAGTGAAACTTATTTCCCCTCTCTCGAAGCGAGGCTGCTCCAACTGCGCATCCTCTACAGTGAAGACGCCGCCAGTGTCGTGCTTTTTCGCGAGGTCGCCGTTGAGTAACTTTGTAAAGTTACCGTCATTCAGCCTCTTGGCGAGGTAGCGGTTGCAAAGGTGGCTCAGATAGCTGGAAACGAGGAACCGGCGGAGCCACCTGTTACGCTCCCTGAAGTTACCTTTAATGAGGTCGTAACCATCGAGGACGTTGCCGCCGTTCTTCCCTGTCCTCTGGGAGCCGAAGTAGTTCGGTATCCCGAGGTGGGCGATGGTGGATTGTATCCCCTCCGCCCTCTTTATGGCGATCTTCGGGGATGGGTCTGGGTCCGTGATCGTGATGGTGAAGGTGTTGCCCTTGAGGTGACCAGACCTCAGCTTCTTCGGGTGTCTCTTCGCCCAATTTACGGTGACGCCGAGGCTCGACTCTATAATCTTCGCTACCTCCTTTGGATCGTCTGCGGGCATGAGGATGCTGAAGGTCTGTGTGGAGACGGCGTTCTTGTCCTTGAGTCCCGCGTGTCCCACATCTTCCCGTCTCAACCCGAGTAGACTCGCTATGGCGATCTGCGTGTCCCTTGTCGTCTTACCGCTCTTCGTTATGCTGATGTAGATGTGGTCTCCGTACCCAAGTGGTTCATAGGCGGGTACCTCGACGACGGTAAACAACTCCGGCCTCACCCTAATGGCCCCGCCGATCCCTTGGAGTTCCGGTGTCACGTATGGGAGGCTGAGGTCGAACACGGGGGGTTGGACCATTTCGGTTGATAAAGAATAGACTAGGGAAAAAGGGTTTAGGTTAGGTAGGTTACAGATAAGAAACTATAACGCATGCAATGTCCATCTATTTGTAGCACCTGGAACAAGCTATAAGCAAACTGGATCAAGTGAATCATAACCGCTTTAGCCACCTAGGAACGATACAGAGAACCTCAGTAAACGGTGTGAATAAGATGAAAATAGAGACGCGCTTCGCTACACTCGCGGACATCGAAACCCTCGCCAACTGGAACAAGCAACTAGTCGAGGACGAGGGAAGTAGGAACCCCATGAGCATCCGACAACTAAGCGAAAGGGTGACTGGGTTCCTCAAAAAAGATTGGCGAGCCGTGATCCTATCAGTGGATGGTGAGGAGACGGGTTACATGCTCTACAAGGAGGGCGTTGATGACTACTTCCCTAATCAGCCGACGGTCTATGTCCGCTAGTTCTTTATACACCGAGATCATCGGAGTCAAGGCTTTGGGGAAGCCTCATTCAACTTTATTGCCGAGAAGTACTTCCCGAAGGGTTCAGAACTCAGCCTTGAAGTCTTAGAATCCAACCCACGAGGTCACATGTTCTGGGAGAAGATTGGTTTCCAGAACTACTGCTCCACTATGAAGAGAAAAGATAAGTGATGCGCGTAAAATCCGACCAGACCAGCCTGAGTCTCTTGGTTTAACGGAGCGAAGACGCTGGACTACGCACGCTATTTACTGATGACCCTTGAAGAGGAGCACCACGTAGCCACCGCGCTACTTCTGTACGAGCGTCCCCCATCCCCGTGGGGAGCTGCACCGCGTTGGAGTCGTGTGGCTGTGACCTGCCCAGCTTCTCCGAGAAGACCTGATACACCTTGTTGGCTACGGTTGGCTTCTCTTCGAGTGTTGCCTCACCCGAACCTGACTTTCTCGTTGATGTTTGGTCCGGATAAGACTTCCTCCCTCGGCTTCACGGTCGGGGCTGGTGGGTTCACGTATGTAGCCACCCGAGTCTGGTTTCCTGATTTCCCTGAGTTTCCCTGACCCGTCAATGACTGGTTCCCCGCGCGCGTGTCGACTTGATCTGACCATCCCCGACCTCGGTGCCGACCTTTTTCGACCCGATACCCGACTTTTTCCGACCTGACCCGACCTGACCGACCCCGACCGATGCCCCCCGACCATCCCCGACACCCCCCCACCAGGTGTGGTTAGCTACGCTAGTACTAGGCTGCTAGCGGTGCACCGTCTGCAACATCAGAGTCATCACCCGAGTCGTCGCCGTCACCATGGTCGTCACCACTCTCATCGGACCCTTCCATGGGCACGTCACCACTCTTCTAATCGGGTAGTGACACACCGATGCTATGCAGGTACTCACAATACCCACTGTGGCTCTCAAAGTCACCGACCCACTTGGGGATGTGTTCTGGCGTGTACTGTGCCCTCACCCACGCTATCGCCTCTAGCTTTGACCTGAGGTACCTCACAATAGCTTAGAGGTTGACGACCTGAATGTGGACTGGTTTGCACAAGCATGTATGATGTACGCATTGATCCTGGATTGAGGGACGAGTTAGAGATGGTTAAATGAAAATTGATATGCATGATTCATACATATCAATTCGATGTGTATGATGCATGCATTAGACATCTTCGATGGAAGCCGTGCCATCGCGAGGCTGTTGATCCTCCTCCACGATAATAGGGGTCAGGAGTTACCGGTGACGGGCACGTATCGACTCATGAAGGAGAGGTTTGGTGTTGCGAGGACGGCGACGGACTCCAGTCTAAGGTCAGCTAGAGCAGTATGAGTCGGGGGAGTATATCTTGAACATCTTGACTGTCCGGGGGGATGTGGTGACGGTTAAGGTTAAGGAGCTGGAGAGCCTCCTGATGGCCAATTAGCCGATTGTAAGATCATTCCCCCTGCCCACTGCGCGTGCGAAGCCTAGGTCAAAACACATATGTTGAACCCGCCTTATTGGCCTTCGACCCTTAGCACCCGACCCTCCGGAAGTGTAACGTGTTACTCGTTACCATACCATCTGCCCCGTTCTCCAGGCTAATGCCAGCTATCAAGGCGTTCGTTCGCGCATGCGTGTACGCACGTGACAGGATTTATCCGGTCAAATTGTGGTTATGATCCGTTGTCAGGGCAATATAGGGTAAGGTGGTTTGAGGAGGGGGACCTCCCCATCTATATACGGGGGCTCAACGAGAATCTCTACGACGAGTACGACGAGGCGAGGTTCAAATGGAAGATGGTGGACACTCCCTTCAGCCTCGGATTCGTTTCTATAGCTGTCGTGGAGCACTCGGGAAAGCCGGTCGCATTCAACAGCTTCCTCCCCCTCATAGTCCGGCGAGGCAGGGACATTTTCTCCATTGTTCAGGGCTGTGACGGCTTCGTTGAGCGCGAACACAGGAGAATGGGGCTCTTCCAAGAGACTTTGAAGTTCGCTTTTAGGGAACTCGCCGAGAAGGGTCCTCAGATGCTGATGGGATTCAACTTCGCAGGTTCGGCAGGGGCAGCTCAGAAGGTCGGCTCCACGCTCACATCAGATTTCGTCGCTCTCAGCGCCAAGTCGACTGATTTCAAGCGTTTTGACGGAGCGGATGGGGTCAAAATAGACTCCTGCAGCCTCGACGAACTGCACGACCTATACGAGGGCTGGGCAAAAACCACCCTTCAGCTACACTACTACCGGACGCCAGAATACCTCCGATGGCGGTACAGCCACCCAATAAGGCGGAGCCGTTTCTACCGCATTCAGGAAGGAGGCGACACAGGCTATGCGACCATTAGCCTAGAGCGGGATGGCTTCTCTAATACGCTCTTTCTAGAGGATTACTCCCCGATTCTCCTAAAACCCCAGATACTCTCGGCCTTCATTATAAAATTGTTGGACGAGGGGGAACCTGTCAATGAAGTCTACTTGACTGAAGCTACGGGTTCACAGATGAGTGATGTTGCTCGGCGGTTAGGATTCTCACCCGACCACTATTACACGTTGATTATGAAGAACATAATGGGGTTGGAGGAATCCGGGAAGAGATTGTACCGTGATGGGGTTGAGCTAAGTGACATTGGGAACTGGAGAATAGTGTCTTCAGACGTCTTCTAACCCGCGCGCGCATGAAGTTGATAATAGGGCTTGGTCCTCATTAATTATGACAAACTGAATTTTTAACCCTTGAGCCAGTCGATCTCATCTTCCTCGAGCCCAAGCCACGCGGTGGTTGCCTCCGCCATCGCTGTATTCTTGTACATGAGGCGGATAATGGGGATAACCTCCGAGACAGCCTCCTTGCTTGAGATGTGGCATTTTACTGCTACCTTTGCAGCGATATCCTGGAGCTTGTGGCGGCTGTAGTAGGTGCGTATATATCTCCACTTTAACTGGGGTGGTCGTAGGTAGGGGATCGACCAGCCATTCCCGCCGCGGACCCAGGTAGCACCGAGCCCCCTAAGAGCCTCATTGACGCGCCTCCAATCATCCCCCATATACTTGACGGGTTTCACAAGCATCCCCGACGCAGTCTCCTGGGTGACGAAGACACTCTGCGAGTACCCGAGTTTCGCAATTGCTGTCATCACCTGCCTCCTAAGACCGAGTCCCTCGCTATGCCCCCTGCTGAAAGCGACGCCACCTGTCATCGAGTTAAACATGTACTTCTGAAGCCTATAGCTGCTGCTCCTCGCCCTCTTCTCGAAGATGTCGGCACGGCTCAGCGCCTCAAGCCCCTCGGAGAGATCCCTCTTGTCGTCAAGGATTAGGGGGAGGTTCTCATATATCCAGTCGAAGAGCTCCTCGTGGTCGATGTAAGCCTGCCCTATAGCTTTGCGAGCCTCGTAGAGGGTCTTGGCGGCGAAGATGTTTTGCACGAGGGCCGGTGTGTAGGTCTGCCTGTCACGGTGACCCAGTCCTTCCACGTCCTCTATGGTCACCACCCCCTTTCCGCGGGCGATTATCTCAAGATCGTTTATCGCGGAGCGGAGGTCCCCCTCGCAGTGAATAGCGAGGGCCTCAAGCACCTCAAGTGACGTTTCCAACTTCAGCTCCCGCGCTATCTTTTCCAGTTTGGCTATCACGTCCATCGTCGGGACGGGCTTGAACTCTATCGCTATCGCCTTATCGCGTAGAGGGCGGAACTTCTCATCGTTATCCTCAGCGATAGCAGTAGCGATGAGAATGACGGGTGCTCGTGTAATCTTTATAATATCCGCGATAGCGGCGATGCCCCCCTGGTCCTCGTGGCCGCTCACCCCCTCCATCTCGTCAAATAGGATGAGACGCCTCTTCCCGAATATGGTGATGTTCTGCGTTGCGGCGCGCCCGATGAGCTCCTCCATCCGAGTGCGAGTCCTGTAGTCGCTGGCATTTACCTCGAGGAGGTCAAATCCCAGCTCCTCTGCGAGGACGTGCACGCTACTTGTCTTACCCGTACCGGGCGGGCCGTGTAGAAAGACTGCCCGTTCCTTGGGTACCCCCTTCTCCCAGCCGCGGAGCCATAGCCTGAGCTCGTTTACCGCCTCCTTGTTATCGGCTATGTCTGCGACGGTGCGTGGCCTGAACCTGACTGCCCAGGGTAGCCTATCGGTGCTCAATTTCTTCACTTGCGAGGGCTAATTTCGCGATGAGTGTGCTGAGCTGTATCTCGGGGCGCGCCCCCTGCGTGAGGCGGAAGTCGACCTCACCAACAGTGTCGCTTATCCTCACCTTCCACTTCTCCGGCATCTGCATTCGCATCAGCTCAGAGTAGATCATTCTGAGCACGTCCTCTGCACCTAGGCCCTCATCGATGAGTAGGCTGCGCAGAATCTCTCGTGCATCGAGGAACTCGCCCTTCATGCCTAAATTTATCATATCGCGGACCCGCTGCGGGCTGACCTTACCGAGGACGCTGTAGATGGCGATGTCATCAACCTCGCCCTGCGTTGCGGCCGCGGCCTGCAGGAGGTTTGTAGCCTTGCGCATATCTCCACCACTCGCCTCGAAGACAGCATCGAGCCCTTCGGGGATGAGTTTGACTCCCTCCTTCTTCGCTATGGTCGTGATGTAGCTCTTCACGTCCTGCTCCGCAAGGGGGCCGAATCTGAAGACGCTGCACCTGCTCTGGATGGGGTCGATGATGTTCTCCGAGTAGTTGCCTATGAGACAGAAGCGGCATGTGCGGGTGTATACCTCCATCGTGCGGCGGAGGGCGTGCTGCGCTGCCGTAGTTAGGCTGTCTGCCTCGTCGAGTACAAGTATCTTGAACGAGACATCGCTGGCAATGGCGGCTGTTCGGGCGAAGTTCTTCACCTTCTCCCTGATCACGTCAATGCCACGCTCATCGCTTGCATTCAGCTCCAAAATGTAGTTCTGGACCCCAGGACCGTAGAGGTCACGTGATAGGCAGAGAATGCTCGTCGTCTTGCCCACCCCTGCGGGCCCGACGAGCAGTAGGTGGGGGAGGTTCTTGTCCTTCACGAAGCTCTTGAACCTCGAGACGATTTCCTCCCTGTCAACCATCTCGTCGAGGGTCTTGGGTCTGTACTTTTCCGCCCACACACCGCTGCTCATGACGATTCACCTGATAACCCCCGAGGGCGTTTTTTAAGGCTTCTAGGATATGGAGAAGAGGGGGGAGGCGAACGAAACTATCGTCGGCGACGTAAAGATAGACCTCCCTCGCCCGAGATCGGAGCATATTCTTGACCTCATCTACTTCCACTTCGTCGACGAGGTCATGGAAATGTTAAATGTCGGCAGCGAAAAGCGATAAGCAGACCAACCATTAACCGTTTTACTGTAATTATTACAAAAACTCTGTCTGTTTAGGGACCTAATCTGTTTTTTATACGCCTTGGGCACCAGTCATAGACATGGCTAAAGTCAAACCCTTTATAATCGGGACTAGGAACGCCGGCGAGTTCCTATACGCGGGCGTCAAGGTGCTACGCGATGGTGGCTCAGCGATCGACGCGGTCGAGGCATCGACGAAACTCGTTGAGGCGAACCCCAAGGATGACAGCGTCGGCTACGGGGGCGTACCTAACCTCCTCGGCAAGGTCGAGCTGGACGCAAGCATCATGGACGGCAGGACCCTGAAGACAGGCGCCGTAGGTGCCGTGAAGGGCTACATGCACGTCATAAGCATTGCCCGGATGGTGATGGAGAAAACCCCCCACGTGATGCTCGTGGGCAGCGGCGCGGAGCTGTTCGCAAAGTCGATGGGCTTCAAGAAGCAGAACCTCCTCACGAAGGAGTCGAAGGCCGCCTATCAGAGCTTCCTGACGAAGTACGTGGACCTGCCCAAGGAGGGTGAGACGCCCTGGTACGTAAACTATGATGTCGACTTCGGACTACGCGGTTGGTACGACAAATTGACTGACAAGCAGTACGGCACCGTCAACATCATGGCGATTGACAAGAAAGGCGACATCTGCAGCGGCGTCAGCACGAGTGGAACCGCCTTCAAGTTTCCAGGGCGCCTCGGCGACAGCCCGATAATCGGAGCGGGTAACTACTGTGACAACCGATTCGGTGCCACGGCTTGCACAGGGCGCGGGGAGCTCGCCATACGCCTAAGCCTCGCCAGGACCATCCTCAGCTACATGGAGAACGGCATGACTGTTCGCGAAGCGTGCGCACGCGGCATGAAGGACATAAACGAGCTTGGCGAGAAGGGAGGCATGAACTGCCTCGCCATGGACAACAAGGGCAACACAATGAGCGCCTCCACCAGCCGGGAGAACATCCACTGGTACATGGACATCGACTCCAAAGAGACCGAACAGCGCAAGGGCATCTACATCCCGGAATAGAGACGATGTCAAAGTCCCCCTACGATACCAAGAAGATAACGCCTAGCCTCTACGGCGACCGCAGCCCCGTTGAGGGCAGGGTAGTCGCCATACTCCACGTCAACTTCAAGGACCGCGGCCTCAAGCTTATCGACACAAAGAGCCGAGCCGTCCTCACGCATGAGATACACGAGATAATGATCACGGATGAGAAGAAGGCGGCCCCCGGCGGAGGCGCGGATAGGGTCGATGCGGTCGCCTTCTTTGAGATCACGAAGGGTGGCCTGATCGTGACGGGAGACAAGGTCACAGCTGCTGGGACTAAGATTGGCAACCTGGTCGGTTACGACGAGAACCACATGCCAAACCATCTCGGCATAATCCTTTGGGCACCAACACTCGAGGAGCCAGCGCTCGCCGTGGGCGACAAGATAGTCTTCCACATACCCGGCTAACCCTTATCCGGCGCCCCTACCCCGAATATTCCCGAGTTATCCTCGACCTTCTTGCAAGCGCCGTAGCACATCCTGAGACTCGAGGGCATCGGCGTGAAGCGCTTAGCCTCAACGATCTTCATGGACGCCTTATTGAGCTCGGGTATGCCTATCCAGAGCTTCCTCCCGTCGACCTTCGACGAGAGGGCGTTCAGGAGCGGCTCGGCGAACTCGGAGTGCTTCGGGTCACAAATCCACGGACCCACCCTCACGTTTGAGACACCGGACTTCGCCATGATGAAGCCGTGCAGCACGCCGCTCTTCGAAGCCTTGAAGCAGAGCTCGGAGAAGTCGTGCTGGACCCTTTTCAGCTTCTGCGTCCTATCGAGGCCAAAGAAGCGCCTATCGAGTGCTACGACTTTTTCGAGGTCCTCCCTTACCATCGGCTCTATGCTGTGATGCGGCGCCTTAGAAGCGATGCCGTTGTATCTGAGTGACCAGTACTCGCCCTTGAAGCCGAGGCGCTCGTAGAGGGGGATCGCCTTCTGGACCCCGTCGAGCCTTATCGTCCCGGCACCCTCCGAGGTGAGCCTCGCGATGACGTGCTTCATCAGCGCTGTACCAATCCCCCCTCCTCTCGTCTCTGGGGACACAATGAGATTCCCGATAAACCCTACGTCACCGTAGAGGAAACTATTCACGATCCCCACATCCACACCGTTCTGGCTAGCGATGAAGCACCCCCCAGGTTCGTAGTAGAGGCTCCTCTCCGCGTCGGCACGGGTGTTACCCCAGCCGACCAACTCCTGGAGCCTCATCACGAAGTCGATGTCCCCATGTGTCATGACCCTGATCTCGGGCAGACTCATGACGTCAAACTTCGTCCGAGGGTCTATAAAGGGGTTCGCTCAGGCATCCCCACGCCGCTCTAAGGCCTGCAGGATGAGGTCCCTGAAGAAGTCCTCCCTCAGTTCACCGCCGTGTCCGAAACCTATGCAGCGGGCGTCGAACCTGATCTCGAAGCTCCTACCATCCCTCTCGATCCAGAACGGGTACGTCCTACACAGCAGGGCTCGATTCGGGTAGACTCTGCAACCCTTCTTCGTGAGGTTGACGCACGCGCCACCCGCCTTCTTCATTTCAGCGACGAAGGGTGCCTCCCCCTTCATATCCACCTTGAACTCCTTCTCCCCCGCCTTCTCGAGCCTCTCGACATCGGATGGGAGAAGTAGCACCTTCCTCGGCCGGTGTGAGGCGTCCCTGCAACATGCTCCGCAGCGCTTACATCCCCACCTGATGCCCTTTGGATAATAGAACTCGTATTCGCCGTAGGGCGTCGTGAGCCTTCCTCTGGCGTAGGGGATGACTATCTCGTCCCCCTCTGTTGTAATTCCCATTTTCTTTCCCATGGATCATACGTGCTCCTTCGGCAGCGCCTCAGCCATGGAGGCTTCAGCTAGGACCTGTAGTGGGTCGAGGACCGGCACGGGAAGGTCACTGTCTTTAAGGACGAGGCTCACTTCTGTGCAACCGCAGATTATCATCTCCGCCCCGGCAGTTACCAGTTCATTAGCTACGTCTCGGAGCAGGAAGCAGCCGTCAATGAGGTTGCCCGCCTTTATATACTGATAGATCGCCTTCATGACATCCACCTGCTTCTCGGGCGTCGGCTGGAGCATCTCGATCCCCGCCTCTGCGAATGCTGTGGAGTAGAGGCCGCTCCTCACCGTCCCCTCGGTGGCTAGGAGCCCCGCCCTCTTAATCTTGGGATAAAGACTTTTCGTCTTCCCGGCTGAGAGCTTTATCATGTTGAGTATGGGCACCCGCAGCTCCTTCTGGAGTGGCTCCAGGAAGTAGTGGGCCGTGTTGCAGGGTATTATTATGAAGTCAGCACCTGCCTCCTCAAGCCTCTTCCCCGCCCGAATCAGCTCAGGCAAGGGGCTCGGGCCTGTCCCGATTATCGCCGCAGTCCTATCGGGGACCTTGGAGTTGCTGTAGATTATGACGCGTGGATGGTCCTGATCCCTCTTCGCCGGGGTGGCTCTTATTATCCTCATGTAGAGGTCCGCGGTCGCCTCGGGGCCCATCCCCCCGAGTATCCCTATGATCTTCTCCGACAACTCGGCACTCCAGAGTGAGAGTGGACGGCTAAAGTTAACGCTTATCCCTCTCACGTATGAGCTGGATAACTGAGACCAGTCCCAGAATCACTGCGATAGCGTAGACGACTATTGAGACCTGGAATGTCTCGGGGGTGAAGACGCTCTGAGTAGCTAGTATCACCAGGCTCATCCCGATGACAATAGATGCCATAACTAGTCCTAGGAGTATCTTGTAGGACGCCCGGTCTACGGCGTTCCCAAGCCTATCAAGGTCGTCGTGCGCTATCTTGAACGTGATCGTGTCCGTGGAGAGCCTCTTAAAGAAGGCGTTTAAGTTATCGGGCAGATCCTTCGCGCTCTGGAACGCCTCTATAAGGTCGAAGCCAGCCTTCGCGATGTTCGCCTGGTTCAACACCCTATTCCTGAAGATGCCTGTGATTACAGGCTTCACCTCCTCCATGAAGTTAAAGTCGGGGTTCAGCTTGTAGCCATCGTCCTTGACCATGATTATGACCTTGATCATGAGCATGGTGACCATCGGGACCTTAAGCCTGTACTTCCTCAGGGCGGAGACGACGCCCTCGAGGGCGTCCGAGCCGTTGCCCGCAGCGCGGCTATCGCTCTGCACGACGGCGAGGTAGAGGTCGTCCTTAAAGGCGTCCACCCATTGATCCCGTATCCTGACCCCTATAGAGTCCAAGACCTCAACCAGGTCGTCAACGTCCTTATCGACTATGGCGACAAGCATCTTGAGAAGGAGGTCCCTCTTCTCGGGACGGAGCACACCGATTAAGCCGAAGTCGAGGAAGATTAACTCCCCCTTTGTGTTTACAAGCAGGTTACCCGGATGAGGGTCACCGTGGAAGAAGCCGTCCTCGAATATCTGCTTCATGTAGGCTCTGAACCCGAGATCGGCGATCTCCTTCGGATCGACGCCAAGCTTCTCTATGAGGTCAACCCTGTCGATCCTTACTCCCTTCATGTACTCCATCACGAGGAGGCGGGTCCCAGAATACTCCCAGAAGATCTTGGGAATCCTGATCTTATCGAATCCCCTCATGTTCTTGGCGATTAGCTCAGCGTTCCTGCCATCTTTTGTGAAGTCGAGTTCGGAGAGTATCTGGCGTGCGAAGTCCACGACCATGGAGGGGAAGTTGAATATCTGGAGTTCGCTTGAGGTCTGTTCAGCACGATCAGCGATCGCCTTGAGAATTCGAAGATCCGTCTCGATCTGGTCCTTTATTCCTGGGCGTTGGACCTTCAGGACCACGACTGTCCCATCCTTCAACTTGGCGTGGTGCACCTGGCTTAGGCTGGCAGCGGCGAACGGACGCTTGTTAAGGTAGACGAAGGTCTCCTCGATGTTTCCGCAGTACTCCTCGATCGTGGGCTTGACCCGATCGAAGGCCACGGGTTCGACCTTGTCCGTGAGTTGCTTTAACTCCTCGATCAGATCCGGTGTCAGCAGCTCCCGCCGCGTGCTCATTATCTGCCCAAACTTGACGAATGTGGGGCCCATCTCCTGTATGGCAAGGCGCACCCTACGATTCACGCTTAAATTCAAGGTCTCCGACTTTTGTCTGCGGAGACGCCACTGGATGGTGTTGGGGAGAATGTCAGCCACGGCTACCTCGAAGCCATACTTTACGAGGATTGCGGCGATCTGTTCGTAGCGTTTCAGTGGTAGCGCCATGATTGATATCGGTGGAAGGCATAGATTAAAACATGATAGAAAAGACGTGCTTCGTGTTGAAACACGTTTTTTTTCCGGGGTTCGTTTAGGTGTGTAATGTAGTAGTGAAGGTCGAGGATGAGGGCTGGATTTGAGGAAGTACCTGGTGTTCGTGGTCCTGGCCTTCATTGCCGCGCTGGCCATCGTCATGTCGCCTGGGAGTCAGGCAAAGTCTAGCAACCCCTGCTCTTCCTGCCACTCAGTCTCCCGTTCCCAATATCTCGACATACAGGAGGGGAACTCCGGGAACCAGATCCCGGTAACCATCAATGTCGGTGAGACGAAGACCGTAACCGTTGTTATACAGAACCAGGTCAGCACTCAGGTGTACAATACACTGGGGTATGTGTCTGCGACGCTGACGTCTCAGAACGGGCACTTCAGTGTAGATACGCCCACAATAAGCTTGGGGACGATGAATCCGGGGACGAAAACAGCGACGTGGAAGATAACGGGGGTCTCCTCGGGCTCTGACACACTGACAATTACGGCGCGAGGGACGAACCCCCACCAAAACCTAATGCTAAGTGACGCCTATGCGCCCTCAGCTACCATAAACGTCGTGGGGGCGGCACCACCACCGACCTACACGGTCACTGTGACTGCCACGGACTCGACGTTGGCCAAGTTACAGGGGGCATCCGTAGCCTTTGGGAACTCTGTGAAGACTACGGACGCAAACGGTGCTGCTACATTCACAACTGTCGCCGGCACGTTCACCTTATTCATCTCTAAGGCCGGTTACACGCCTCTGAGCGAATCAATAAGTGTGACAGCCTCGACCAACATTGCTCGTAGCCTGAAGGCGGAGCTTGTCCCGCCACCGACCTACACCGTCTTCGTGACCGTAATAGACTCGACGAACTCATCAAGATTGGTCGGCGCGAGTGTGATCCTCGGCTCGCAGCAGCAGGTCACGAACCCGAATGGCATATCCACCTTCACGATCCAGGCTGGCACGTATCCCATCCAGATCAGTAAGGTGGGGTATAACCAGACGAGCGAGACGCTCGTGGTTGGTGGGGACCTGAGCATCAGTCGAAGCCTGACCCCGATACCCTTGACGCCGAAACACGTCGTGGCGATAAGGGTCTCGGACGCTGCGTCTAAGGTGCCAACATCAGGCGCGAACGTGACCTTCGGGGGAGTGACTCAGGTCACGAGCGCTGACGGCGTTTCGTCCTTCACTGTCCTAGCCGGGACGTATCAGCTTGAGATCGTTAAAGTGGGATACAATTCATGGAGCGAGACCGTCTCGGTAAACGCCAGCATTAGTCTTAGCAGGGGCATCTACATCACCCCCCTGCCGCCGGCGACGGACCTCAACCCCTTCATGTCCTTTATCTATCCGCCGCTCTCAGTCACCGCCTTCGCGCTTGTATACACGTTTGCGGCTTACATCCTGATGAAGAGGGAGCGGACAACGATCCTCAACCGTTTGGGCTTCGCGGCGTGGATAGTCGCGCTCATCTCAATGATAGACGGGGTCGTCTGGGGTCGGTCATCAGCTATCTTCTTCACTTGGGTCCCCGACCCGACGACTATGCTCTCAATCTTTGTCCTCGTCTCAGCCACGATGATGCTCCTCGGCGAGGGGAAGACAACACTAGCAAGGCTCCTCGCTGTTGCCTCCTGCGTTCCATCAGCGCTTATCCTCCCATACTACTTCGGCCTAGTCAGCCTAGTCCTGCTGATCTTGGTCACTGCCTTCAGGTTCGACGTCGGCCCCGCTGGAGCGAAGTCGCCCCAGGTCGTGCACAGGCGCGTGATAGCGTCGAAGCTGAACCGCGTCATATCGTGGCTATTCATCGTTTTCTCGGCGTCCTCGCTATCGACGGGGTACATCATGACGCGTTTGAAACTCGATGTGGACGTTACATTTCAGATACACGAGCTTCTGGGATACTCATTCGCGGTGCTACTGGTGGTCCACGTGCTACTCACCCTGCTTGCGGGTTACCCGTGGAGGATGGTCCTGAGGAACTTTCGCGACAGGAGGACCGCGTGGTCCGTAGCGATGTTTCTGCAGGCAGTAACCGCGGTGCTTCTGATCGTCTTCTCGGGTGCCCAGGTGCTTACGGGGCTTGGGTGGGCCTTCGCCTGCGTGGCCTTGCTAGTGCCGATACTGCAGCACATAAGGATAGATGAGCTGGTATTTTCCACACTTATTGTTCACGGGGCGGTCGGTGTGAAGTTCGCCCTGACGAGGCGCCGGATCAAGATGCCGAGAATCGACTATATCCTAGTCCTTGTCTCGGTCGTCGCCATCGCGCTTATTTTCCTCTATGGGCTTTGACGCTTTTTTCTTCCCCTCCGAGAAGGTTGAGGGTATTGACATAATGATACCGAGGCCCATCAAGGCGCTCCCCCACCAGATGACGTTGACGAGGGGTTTAGTAGAAACCTGCAAGGTCAATATGGCTGGAGGGTTATTCAAATTGTTTAGCGCACTGAAGAGGGAGTTGTAAGCCGCCTGGTCAAGTTTGAGGTTGACGTATATATCGGTCACGCCGTCCCCGAGCACCGTGGGGTTAGCGACTAGCCCGTAGTTTGGAAAGTACTGCCCGACGAGGACCCCGCTGTACGTCCTCCCTGCGAATGTGGCGTGCAGGGGAACGCTCATAGACGACTGCTCTGGGGTGACCATATCGATCTTCGAGACATAGGCGCTACCCGAGCCGAGTTCCATGGTCACGTTACCAACCGAGAGATCCACCCCGAGCGCTCTACCGGGGGTGGATGAGACTCCTACGGTCACCGACTGTGGGTCGGGGCTCATCGAGGAGCTCACGAAGACCCCGAACAGCATGACTATGACGCCGAGATGCATTATCTGCCTACCTATAAGAGCGATGGATCTGTTCTTGGCGATCACCGTGAGAACTCCAATCATCGCCGTTAACGCCACCACTATTAGAAGCGGCAGCACGGCGTTTACCACTGGGAAGGTTGATGGGAACTCGAATAATAAGGAGATCAGCGAGGCCACGACCGTGGCTACCAACGCGCCTAACCTCAGCCTTATCGACTTACTACTAGCACCGCAGAATAGAGAGGCAACCACGAAGGCTAGGATGAATGGCATCGAGACGTAGTTGTAGAACTCGATGCTCGTGGACGCCGCGACCCCCGTTACCAGGTTCTGGACGGTTGGGATGATCACCCCGGCGAAGCAGACCCAGAAGATCCCCATCAGGGCTAATTGGCTGGCAAACATCATCTTGTCCTGCAGAGGCGTCTGGCTGCTCGGCCAGCATATGAGGGGCTTCCCGAGCTTATTCTTGAGGTAGAAGAAGTAAGCCGTCGCGGTGATTATGCAGACGAGGAGGGCAGGGCCCGCTGGGGAGAAGGCGTAGGCGTGAACCGAGTTAAGGAGCCCTCCCCTGGTGAGGGCGCTGAGGAAGAGTAGAGAGTCAAAACTCAGGACCACCATCAATTCCTTGAAGAGGTCCTTCCGAGGTCCATTTGAAGCCCCATGGAAGTATGTTGTGAGCGCGAGCCAGGGCAGCAGGCTCGCCGTCTCGACCGGGTCCCACGACCAGTAGCCGCCCCAGCCGAGAACCTGGTAAGCCCAGAGCCCCCCGAGGGCTATTCCAACTGTGAGCAGAAGCCACCCCGACTTCAGGGAGAGGCCGAGGAGCTTCTGCTCAGTGCCTGTCTCCATCCCGGCGAGGGTAAGGGCGAACGCGAGGACCACGAAGGCGTACCCGGCGAAGACGATGAGCGGGTGATAGAACATCAAGATTGACTGGAGCTGAGGATTGAGCCCCACCCCATCTAGTGGCGTAACACTGAACCGCTGGAACGATCCCTTGAACAGCGTCAGGACCATGAAGTAGAGGAAGAGCAGCCCGAGGAGCTTCGACGCGGAGGCATCCCTGGATTGAGTGCTCTGCATGTAGAGCCGGTATCCGATGTAGGATACTCCTATGAAGAACGCGATAATGAGCAGACTACCCGATGAGCCACCCCACGAAGCAAAGAGCTTCAGCGTCAACGGCAAGCTTGAACTGCTGTAGTCGTAGACTTGCTGGATGGAAAAGTCCGAAATGTAGAACGCCTTGATGAATAGGATGTAGTATGCGACGAACATAGCGAACCCGAGGGCCGATAGAACGATGCCAAGCCCGCGCCTTGTCCCACCCCGGCGTGTGAATAGGATTATGTCGACAACGACGAGGACGATGGCGATAATTAATATGATATCCTCAGGTTCCATAGCTAAATTACACCATTACTTCCGGGTGGATTCGTCGGGAATGTTTCCTGATAAATGTTCATTGCCGGGATTCAAAACATTGAGCATTGCGAGGATTCGCTTCTTTGTTGGTGGTGGGCCGGGCCGGACTTGAACCGGCGACTTCCGCCGCGTAAGGGCGGCGTCCTACCGTGCTGGACGACCGGCCCCCATCCGGTGAAAGGAGTTGCAGGAAGTTTAAAACCGTTAGGCTAGAGACGGTAGAGCCTCCTCGCGTTCCCCGCTAGGAAGCTCTTCCCTATGCCCACAGCATCCATATAACCGAGTCCCTCATGCCTCACAAGCTCGCCTAGCACCGAGGCTAGGGCCCTCTTCGTGTAAACTGCGGAGAACCAGTACAACTCGGGGATGTTGAATCCGTCCGAGCCGTACATTATCTTGGTGGTGGGCGCCATCTCGAATAGGCTGAGAAGCCTGCTCCTGAGCCCGACGGAGACGATCGGGATCGTCTCGCTGAGATCGATGTAGACATTCGGGTAAGCGTTGGCGAGGAAGGCGGCCTCCTCCATATAGGGGTAACCACCGTGGGTGAGGACGATACTTGCCTCCCGCGCAACGGAGTTCTGGAGTAGGCCGTATAGGAGTGAAGGGTCTGCGATCCTCAGGTCCATGGACGGGCTGTCTCCCATGCCCGTGTGTATCTGTAATGGGACGGCTAAGCGCCTTGCCTCCTCCACGCCGATCATAAGGAAGCTGTCGTAGACCGATTTGTTCCTCTCGTTCCTCTCGGACAGCACAGCGCTAGGCTTCTTGCTGTCTCTCACCAGCGAGACCATCTCCCCCCATGATCGCTTCACTATGCCCTCCTCCCAACTCCTTACGGCGAGGCCGGTCCGGTAGGCGATCACCGACTTTAAAGCGATGCACCCACCCGAGATCGCCTTCCCTATCTGGGACCGGAAATCCTCGACGGCCTGATCGTATGGGACGAGCCCCTTCAGTAGCCCGTGGATCGCGACCTCGAGCCTGAATATATCGCGGACCTCCCTGCCGATCATCTCGGAGAAGTCTTCTAGATAGATCTCGTAACCGACGAACTCCTTGAAGGGGTAACCCGAGTCAACGAGCAGTGTCTTCAGGCCCGCCTCGTCGAAGAGCATCTGGATGTATCCCGAAGGATCGCCTTTTATCCTCCTCTGCCTCTCCGCGATTATCTTCTCATCATCACGCAAACGCATGACCTGCCCCAGCTCCCGCATAACTAAGCGGTAGAGCATCGTGGATGTGAGATCCTCCTTCCTCTGAGGGATGTCGCTGAGAGTTAGGTAGGCTTCGAACGGCCTTGTTTCCTTATCGGGGAGGAAGGGGTGGCAGTGGGCGTCCACGACGGGGCAGCCCACGAAGCTCAGATTGACCATGAACTATGGTTATGCATTAGTAGATATGAAATTACCCGCTGACGTTCCAAAAAAGGGGGTAGAGGGTTAACCTATCCGAACCAGAATACGAGTCCTCACACCGAAAGGAACTCTAGAACTCCCCTCCGATGCGATTTTAAACAGCACAAAAACGTGCAGTTAAGCAATATACTGGCTAGAACTCCTCGCCGAGGACCGCCGTCATCTCCTTGTGGAGATCCTGAAGCCTTTTAATGGCAGGGTGATCGCTCCCAAGTTCCTGGGCGAAGTTGTCAATGGTTGAGTCTATCCCAACCTCATGCGCCCCCTCTATGAGCTTGTCGGCGTAGCAAACAATCTTCTCCTCGAGGGTCTCGGGGATGTAGCTCCCCCTGGGCAGCTTGTTCCTTCGCGCCTCCTCCTGCGAGAGGCCGGCCCCAACGTGGCGCTCGATTATGTGTGCGAGCTCCATCGGCATGTCAAGCTGTCTCGCCATCTGGCCCCCGACCGCGCCGTGCTCTATCCCGTGAGTCTGGCCCCGCCCCAAGTCATGGAGCAGGGCCCCAGACTCCACGAGCCTGAGGTCCACCCTGTATCCCTTGCTCTTGAAGACGTTCGCGATCCTCATCGCCACCCTCGTCACGTTTATGCAATGCTCGACGACCCCATTGCTGCAGCCAGCCTTCCTGAGGATCTGGATGCACTCATCCTTGGAAGGAAGACTCAGGCCTCTAACTCCTCCTTGATCTCTGAAACCTTATTCTCGAGGAACTCGACAATCTCCACGTTGTCGAGGCGGTGAAGCGGCTCTCCGCAAGTGGGGCACCTGAACACGGTCTCCATCGCCATCTCGAATGTCGTCTTCGGGCATGTCGGGTTCCCGCAGTGGTAGAACTCGTGAAGCCTCTCGAATTCCAGCCTCGTCTCCAGCTTCTTCAAGATCTTCTGCTTCATCCCGTGTATGTAGGACTCGACAAGCTCGGGCTGGAGGCGCCACTGGAAGATGAACCAGCCAGTCTCCTTGTCCCTGAACCTCTTCGAGGTAACAAGGCTGTGGTTGTAGAACTTGTAGAGAAGCTTACGGACGTCGTTTATCTGAATGTTCGTCGCAGCGCTAATGTCCTCAACGGTTATGTCCTGCTTGTCCTTAAGGACCTTGATGACCTCAACGCCTTGCTCACCCCCCAGTACGTTGGCGATTCCATACAGAGTCTCGTCGCTCACGGTCATCAACGCTTCAAAGCTCCTATGTATACTCCTACCCGGGCAACTTAAATGTTTAAACTCGCCTAGTCGCAGTTTTGAGCTTTTTACCATTTGCCTGCGGGACAACGGTGAGGCGAGCACCCGGGAACTCTCGCTTCAGTTCACTCCCCTGGTATAGCTCGTGTAGGAAGAGCGCGAGAGCGCTCACCTCCGAGTGCGGCTGCCCCGTAACGGCCACGTTCCAGTCAGCCGCCCCGTAAACCTCCCCCGGCACCTTCGCGCCGCCCACGACGACCAACTTCGGCGACGGGTCGGAGCGGATCTCACTAACGACATCCTGGTAAGGCAACCCGTACATGGTGAGGTGGACGATTTTCCCCTTCCAATCGGCGAAGACACTCTTCCAGCCTCCGGCATATTCGAGGGTGAAGTCGCCGCCCCAGTCAGCGGCTATCTTCCTGATAGACTCCTCGAGGAAGTGGTCCTGAGTGCCCGTATAGTACCCACTCTTTGCGCCGAACGTGCGAGCTGCGAGGAGAAGGTGAGTAGAAACCCTCTTGTCCCTCGATGGCCTGTGGCCCAGGCGTAGAACGACAACCTCCTTAGCTTTCTCGGTCATGTCGGCGCCTCAGATTACAGGCAGCGTGGCCGATAAAAGGGTTGAGCCCCCTGCACCATTTTTAAGCCTAACCCCATATACTGTCTGGATCGCCCTTGGCTGAGCAGATCGAGCACGTTGAGGCACTACCACTCATCGCGAAAAGGCGGTGGCTCGGGATAATAATACCCGCTATAAACTTTCCCCTCTTCGCCTTCAGCGCTTACACAACCGTTACCATGTATCTCGCTGGCACTCCAACCAACTCTGAGGACTTCATCAGCAATATACTAGTAATGGTCGCGACCATTGGCCTCGGCCTCCTGCTCCCCCTTTGGGTGCCAGTGTACACGAGCAACTACACCCTCGAGGAGGGCGGCCTCAAGATCAGCAGACTACTCAAGAAAAGCGTCCTCCTCCCCTACAACGAGATAGCGCGCACCGAGGTCTACATTCGTGAACCCGGCGAGATCCCTGAGGACGCCATTAACTACACGAGGGATAACGCCGAGAAGCTCAAGAAGACTGGCTTTGGATTCGTGGACTTTACGAATTCGGAGTCGAACATCGTTCTCCTAATGTCGGGGCGAAAGATCTATATGATTTCCCCCACCAAGCCACGTGCTTTCCTGAAGAGTCTTAAGAAGAGGTCCCCCAAGCTCACAGCGAAGATCGTCGAGCTGAACTCCAAGGGGAAGAACATACAGGAGCTTGAATGAGTTGGCGCCGGTCGAAGGTGATATTAAGAAGGTACTGGTGCAGACCAAGATCAAGGAAAACCCTGATGACTACTCGATCGTATTCGTAGACCCCGATCAGAGGGATAAGGCCTGGAATGCTGTGAAGAGTCTCCCGCCTTTCACTTCCTACACCATCACAGCCGACGAGGTGTCCCTAGTCCTCTGCACGAACGACTGGGTGAAGATGAAGAAGAGCTTCCCGGGGCACAGGGAGGAAGGGCCCTACAGGCTGATCACGTTCGACATCGTTCTGGACCTCTCGATAGTTGGTTTCCTCTCAGTTGTGTCGACGGCCCTAGCAGAATCAGGGGTTAGTGTGTACGCCATCTCGACCTACCTCAAGGATCACATTCTCGTCAAGAAAGGGGACGCTGGGAAAGCTGTCGCAGTACTAAACGGATTGATTTCTAAAACCTGAGCAGATTAAATACACCTTATTTGGTAGCAACCTTAATAGTGGTACTCTCCGGTGTTGAAGGTATGATCAGCGTCTTCACGTCCAAGGGCATCAGCTTCATCGCGTTGATGGCCGCACTTGGAAACGTACTATCATTCATCTCGATACAACTTTCCCCAATAGTTTACAGAAAAAGTAACCTTTTACAAATTAACCTAGGGTCAATAAATAAAAGGTGGTTGGCTACTTTCGCTTAACTACCCGGATGAGTGCTCTAGTGGTGGGGCGCGCGCGCATCTATTTACCACGCAGGATGGCTTTTGCTCTTGGCGCGCGCAGCTGCAGGTTACCTCATCAACAGGCTAAATGTCAATAAATTCAAAATGATGCTAGGAACGATCCTAAGCTATATCCCAGAAGCTATTTTTACTGCGATTGTATTTGTCTATATATATATATATCCTCCTTTCTATCGATACCTCAAGTACTGGCAATAGGCGTCGCAGTACAGATACTTGTCAAAGCCTTTGTTGAGATGATAATAATGGGGGCTTTATTTACTTACTTAATAGGAAGCAAGGGATTTCAGTCTTTCAAAACATCACTCTGGGAGACACCAGTTAAAGATAGTTAGTCTCTATTTTTTTCTTTATTTAGTTTCAGTTTATTTTTATTTAATATTCTTAATAGACTTTCGCATTTTAGTTATACTAACGGCAAGACTTGTTGCTGGATATTGATAAGTCTCGCAGTTACATATCTTAAATCGTTACTACACAGTATGCTAAAGAGCCAGTCTCTGCTGTACTCATAATAGAGCATAATTGAAAAAAACAGCGGGGACCTCTATTCTTAATGGATAGATAACTAACTAAATAATGAGATATCAAGGGGCGACTAGTTTCCCCTTTCATTCTAACGTTTTATTAAGCGAAGTAGTTAAAACTCTAGTCTGTAGAATAATGTTGAATTTGGGTGGGGGTTGATTTATGTGTGTTATAAAGGTGTACACCCATATCTCAATAGCCCGATCTTCCCACTCAAATATGAAAAAGCTTGTTAAGGTGAGCCCAGGTGATACCATATGATTAGGGTACTCTATATTGAGTCAGATGGGGATTTTAGAGGGCTCTTAAAGCGTCGAATCGAGGAGGCAGACTCGTCATTTCACCTTGATACAGTCGTAAATGGTTCCGAAGCGATAACGAAGATTGAGATCCAATACTTTGATTGTATATTGATCGGGCAATCTCAATCACTAAACTCATTTGAGTTGTCTAAAAATATTAGGGGCACGACGAGTGTACCAATAATAATCTATGCACTAGAAGATTCGGAGAATTTAGTCTCACGTTCTTACGACGCGGGTGCTGATGAATTAATTATAAGACCTTCACTTGATCATCCTCTCGACCTCGCACTAAGAATAAAGAACTTAGTTGATAGACGGCGTGTTGAGGATCTGGCACTTGCGATCTCCACGGCAGGAAAGTATGCTGTCGCAGTGGAGGTTGAGGACAAGATAATATATGTCAATCCCCCATTTGAACAGCTGGTCTTTAAGAATTCCTCCGAGATCATAAGTAAAAGTCTGACGTCGTTTGTACCTACATCGGAAAAAAATAATCTGCAAAAAATGCTCAAGAGTGGAGGAGAATTCCCTCTAACCATTCTCCGCCAAAATGCTTCCAGTCGAATATGCAGAGTTAAAATTACAACTACGAAGCTTCAGGGCAAAGAAGCCTCGATTGCGGTAGTTGAAGACGTCACTGAACTAATAGAACGAGAGAATCGGCTGCGCTCTCTACATACACTAGCTTCTAGAATACTACAATCTCGAAGTATAGAGGAACTAGCAAAGAAGACCCTTGACTCAATCGAGATAGAATTTGACTCAGAAATCATCAGCTACTTGATTGTTGATGGAGATGACCTCGTCTGCGTTGAGCGTCGATGGCGAGCCCGTGGACTAAGGATGCCGATTAACAGCGGTAATACTATGGGGAGAGCAGTCCGTGAAGGAAAACCTGTTGGTGTTAAAGACTTTCGCAAGGAGCTTTCCTTACTTGAGGACTCTACTCCGAGATCAGGTATCTCAATACCAGTTAAACAAAAGGACAACGTAGTAGCTGTAATCGATTTACGTAGTAGTCGAGAGGATGCGTTTACAGAAACAGACATCGATATACTCACATCACTATCGGCTTATATTGGCAGTGTTCACAAGATTATGGATGACCTCAGGTTAGCAGAGAGCTCCGAGACACAGTACCGAAAGCTCCTAGACGCCTTTAACGACGCAGTATTCGTACTCGACGATTCTAATTATCTATATGTTAACAAACGAGGAGCCGATCTACTCGGATACTCCGACCCATCTGAGATTATTGGCATAGACATCTACAAACATGTCTCCCCTGATTATCGTGACCTTGTGAAAACCCGGTTACAAGCGCGCCTAATTGGTGAGGATATTCCATCAAACTACGAGATCAAACTCGTTAAGGTTGATGGAACAACGATCGACATAGAGGTAGACGCCTCTAGGATAATCTTTGAGGGAAAGCCAGCATCGCTAACCATCGAGAAAGATGTAACCGTGCAGAAACAGAAACAAATCCAACACAATAAACGCACAGCTGATTTGGAGTCGCAAATCGAGAAACGGACACAGGAACTCCTAGAGGCTCAGCAATTCGCAGCTGCAGGAAGGATGGCTAGCATGGTTGGCCACGACCTCAGAAGTCCACTTCAATCTATTAAAAACGCTGCTTACTTAGTGCGTCGTCAACCAACTAGAGCCGATGAAATGTTAAACTCAATAGAATCTTCTGTAGACCGCGCACTTGCAATGCTCGAGGAACTTAGACATCAAACAAGGGAGACCCCTCTTAAAGAGGAAGCCGTGGATCTGCCCGCGATGGTTATAGGTATTATTAAGGATACACCAATGAGCGAGGGTATCCAAGTTGACATGAGACTCGACCCTTCCATCAAGGTTGTAAGGTTAGACCCCCTAAAGATCAGAAGAGTCATTGAGAATTTGGTGAGAAACGCTCTCGACGCAATGCCTAACGGGGGGCGACTAACAATCGAGACAAAGTCGGAGGGAGATTATATCAATATACTCATTACTGATACCGGGGTTGGGATACCCAAGGAAAATTTCCCGAACTTATTCAAATCATTTTATACAACAAAATCGAATGGTCTGGGTCTCGGCCTTGCATACAGTCAAAAGGCTATTGAGGCGCATGGAGGAACATTAGAGGTAGAGTCAGAGGTTGGCAAGGGTACAACCTTCAAGATTCATCTACCATTCCATCCAGGCCAAAATCTACCGGAGGATAAGTAATGGGTAAAGAAAATCTAGCTATCAGTAAATCAAAAAGATCGCAAGCTGTAATCAAACCCTATTTAAATCAAAGACACCTTCGAGTTCTACATGTCGATGATGACTTAGATCAACTTTTGTTTACAAAACTCTTCCTTGAAGAATGTGACCCAAACATCAGAGTTGAGTCCATCTCCATCCCCTCAGATGCTGTACATGCTGTTGGTTCTAATACTTTTGATTGTGTAGTTTCAGATTATCAAATGGATGAGATGGATGGGATCGTTCTAACAAAACGTATTCGCGAGGATAGCAATGTACCAATTATTATCTACACTGGAAGAGGAAGCGAAGAAGTTGAAGAGGTTGCAAGGGCTGCTGGTGCAGATGGCTATGTTCAGAAAGCTATTGATCCTAAACACTACCATGGCCTCTATGAGCAAATAATTTCTGCTGTTCATTGTGCTGATTAAAATGGCATAAAGGATAACGTGCCTATCTTTTATCCGGTTGCTTGATCCCCCTAAAGAAAGACTTGGGTATTCATGGCTACTGCTTTTCCTTGATGTACCCCGAAGCAATTGAGTGTTATACATCCAATCGTGAGTCCGTGCGTGCGAATAACGATCCTTCAAAGGTTTAGAGGTTATCTCACAATTTTCCAGATATTACATGTTAACGTTTTTATTAGGGATAAGATAGTCTATTTGGCGCGCTCCTGTCGTCTAGTCCGGTCAAGGATATGGGCCTCTCGAGTCCGAGATCCCGGGTTCAAATCCCGGCGGGAGCACCATAAATACTATTCTTTAACTTAATCTAGACCGTATCATTAATGGATTAATTTTCTTGTAAATCAATGACAATTTAATAGAATAAAGGCGCGTGCGACTGATACTATTCAATTATTATCTTTGAAGCGCAGAATGGCTCCCGCTCTACTTCCGTTATATCTACAATGCTCCACTGTGATGACGCCATTCACTATGACGTACTCTATGCCTCTAGGGTGCTGTATTGGGTTCTCGAAGGTGGCGGTGTCCTCGATTTTCTCCGGATCGAAGACGGTGATATCGGCTGCCATGCCTGGGCGGAGTAGGCCGCGGTCTACGAGTCCGTGTGTTTGAGCCGAGTAGCTTGTCATCTTCCGGATCGCGTCCTCGAGGCGGAGTACACCTTCCCTGACGTAACGCCCGGCAACCCGTGGAAAGCTTCCATATGCGCGTGGATGAGGCTTACCAAGTACTATACCGTCGGTGCAGACCATCCCGAGAGGGCTCCTCATTATGGTGCGGACGTCCCCCTCATCCATGGTAAATGTCGCCATCGTGGCCGAGTTCTCCTCCTCTTGGACGAGGTCGAGTACCGTCTCAGCTGGTGTCTTGCCGAGTTCGGCGGCAATCTGGGAGACGTACTTACCCTCAAAGCGCTTGTTTTTGCTCGTCCTCACGTTGGTGATGAGTATGCGGTCCCACTCGTTTGGGCTTCCCTCGTCACCTCTTGCCCCACCCAGATACAATGTGAGCTTCTTCCGGGTCTCCTTGTCATGTAGCCGCTTGAGGAGGTTGTCTATACCCCCCTCATGGGCCCATGGTGGGAGGAGGCTACCGAGGAAAGTGCTCCCAGCCGTGTAGGGATACTGGTCGAAGGTGACGTCCACGCCGCCCACCCGGGCCTCCTCAACCCTAGCCAACGCCTGCGGTGCCTTCCCCCAGTTCGCCCTACCATTCGTCTTGAAGTGACTTATGTGGACGGAAGCTCCCGAGCCGCGCCCTATGCTAACGACCTCGTCAATCGAGTCGAGGAGCCTGTCCCCCTCGTTGCGCAAATGAACAACGAAGACGCCCCGATGAGCAGCGACCACCTTGCATAGCTCGGTGAGCTCGGAAGCGTCTGCGTAGACACATGGGGGGTAGATTAAGCCTGTGCTTAGGCCGATGCCACCCTCATTAAGGGATTTATCAAGTAGTCGCCCCATCTCAGCGAGTTCAACCGGGGTGGGTTTCCTATTATCCATGCCCATGGTGGCTAAACGGAGGTTCCCGTGGCCAACGAGGGAGGCAACGTTTACGGAAGGCCTCGCGACCTCTAGCTGAGCGAGGTACTCGCCGAAACTCCTCCACTCCCAGCCTATTTCGGGGTTCCCGTTAAGACCCGAGAGGTATCTACGCCACATATCAACGGTGCCATCAGTTAGAGGTGCCTCCCCGAGCCCATCCTGGCCAACAATCTCAGTCGTTATCCCCTGCATTATCTTAATCAGAGCCTCCGGTTCAGAGATGAGGACGAGGTCGCCGTGGCTGTGTACATCTACAAAGCCTGGTGAGACGACCAAACCGGAGGCATCTATAATCTCCTGTGCCTCGCCTTCACACAACCCCAATGCGCTAATTCGGCCCTTGGTTACGGCCACATCCCCATGGTACCATGGGTTACCAGTGCCATCCACTATCATTCCGCCCTTGATTTTGAGGTCGTACATCTGGCTATTCTTCAGGGTCGGCGTTTAAACGGTTTAGGGCTAGCCCACCTAGAGGCGTTGGGTTTTTTAGCTTAATCCTCCCTGTGTCACCTAACCTCGCCTAGGCTTCCTCTTCAGTTCCGTCCCGCATATAGGACAGACGTTGTCCTCCTGTGGGGCGTCAAACTTCTTCCTGCATCCTGGGCAGTAAATGCCCCAGTTCACCACATTCTTTATCCCCTTCGTGACTTGGGAAACGAACCTAAACCCGAGCCGAGCCGCCATGTTTTGGACCGAGAAGTCATCGGAGACAATGGTGGGCTCCTTTCCCTCGGACTTCAGCTTGAGGCCGAGTGAGAGGAGTTGCTTATCCGTGGTGGAGAGCTTGTGAGCCTCCCCAGCGGACCTCGACTTTACCTCAAGCTCGTCTGACCACTTCTTCTCGGGTGTAATCTCCTGTAGCTTACCCGAGGACTTCGCTCCCTCATACCTCATCTTCCCAAGGACCTCCCTGATCTCCTCGAGAACCTCGGGAACTGTATAGTATTCCTCGTCGATGGAGAGGTTGTACCCCTGAATGAAGGCAGAGGTGTCTAAGATAACGTGTCTCAGGTGGGGTCGCCTCACTGCGCCTGAATGTGGGTGAGCCTGCTCCTGAGTCTCTCATAGAAAGGCTTGAACCTTATGAAGCGCGTCTTGTTGGTGGAAACCTCTATCTCGACGGTGGATAGTGGCTTCAGACCCGTGTAGACCTTTCCATCGACTATAGCCAGGGCATCCGCCTTCGGCTTCCGAAGTTCGATCGTGACTTTGGAGTCGAGTGGTAGGGTTATGCTTCTGAAGTAGCTGTAGGAGTTGACCGCAGTGAGTATCATCGCGTCTACCCCAGGGGCGAGTATCGATCCACCGGCTGAAAGGTTGTAGGCTGTGGACCCTGTGGGGGTCGAGACGATTATCCCATCCGCCTGAATCTCGGTCAGCTGCTCCCCGTCAACCAGCAGCTTGCATAGGATCATTTTAGAAGGTAGGCTGGATGAGACGAGCACCTCGTTCAGGGAGTCGGGGAAGTCCTCCTCCATCTCGGTACATCGGCTCCGCAGTTTCACGCAGGACTCGAGATCGTACTTGCCCTTGATGACCTTATCGATAGCTGATTCTATCTCGTCAACGAGGATCTCGCAGAGGAAGCCCCTCCGACCCATGTTCACGCCTAGGAGAGGCGTGTCTGGGACCTTGAGCCCCATCGCGACACGTAGTATAGTCCCGTCTCCACCGACGGCGACGACGAAATCCGCCTCCATGTCGGTGAGGTCGATGGTCTCGTTTTTCATCTCGAGTGCCATGGCGGTCTCAGTCTCGACGAGAACCTCGGCGCCCCGGGACTCGAGAAGCTCAATGACCTTACGGGTCACAGGAAACGCTGCATCCGTGTCCGTCCTTGAGACGACGCCTACCCTCATGGCTCTTCAACTGAGAAGAGCCTAGGTGGTGATTTAAAGACCCACCGCCGTAGGAAAAATCGTGTAAAGGGTTTAGACGATGATACCCGCAGCGCGTAGCTCTGCGAGCTTCTCGTCGCTATAGCCTAGGAGGCCCTTGAGTACCTCGTCGTTGTGCTCGCCGAGGATCGGGGCCGGCGCATTGATGACGGCAGGCGTTTTGCTGTACTTAACGGGATGCTGCGGGACTTTGAACTTCCCAGCGAGCTTATGGTTGAGCTCTACAACGGTGTTCCTCGCCTTTACCTGTGGGTCCTCGAACATGTCGGGGATGTGGTGGATAGGTGCGCACGGCACGGCGTTCGCGGCGAGTATCGTTATCGCCTCCTCGGCAGTCTTCCCGTCGAGCCACTTCTTGAAGACGTCGCTGCCCTCCTCGATCTCCTCGACGCCGATGGCCTTCATCACCCTGCCGTCCATGTTCTGGTCGGCGGCGACGTAGATGTACTTCCCGTCCTTCGCCTGGAAGACGCCCCACGCGCCGATGCCCTTGCGCTCCTGCCTTGTGACCCAAGGGAGCTTTCCGCTGAGGCTGTAGCTCGCGATGTCGACGCCGTTCTGTGCGATCATGCAGTCGAGTTGCGAGACGTCAATGAGCTGACCTTCGTGGGTCCTGTCGCGGTGCCTTAGGGCGCCGAGGATGGCGATGGTTGCGTAGAGGCCGGGGTCGAGGTCGCCGTGGTACTCAGCGGGCACAATCGGCGGGCCGTTAGGATCGACGTTATCACCCGTGAGGCGTAGCCAACCGCTCTCGCTCTCGGCGATGGGAGCGAAGCTCGTGCGGTCCCTGAAGGGGCCGTCTAGGCCGAAGCCGCTGAGACTCGCGTAGATGATGTCTGGCTTCACTGCCTTTAGCTGTTCGTAGCCGAGGCCGAGCTTGTCCATGGTGCCGCGTTTAAAGTTTTCAACGACAACGTCGCTTTTCATGGCTAACTCCTTCACGATCTCAAGCGCCTTGGGGTCTTTGAGGTTGAAGGCAAGTCCCTTCTTATTCCTGTTGAGGTAATGGAAACTGGCGCTGGCGCCTCCGAAGAGGTTTGTGCCGAGCCTGTTGATCTCGCCCCACGGGGGCTCAACCTTGAGTACCTCTGCGCCCATGTCCGCCATGATCATGGTCGCGTATGGTCCGAAGAAAACGTGTCCGAAGTCGAGGATGCGTATGCCCTCGAGCATGCCTTTACCCATGTCGAATCCAGTGAATGAGTCGAGCAGGGTGGATAAAGTTTATGCGGTCCCCGCCCACGACGCCGACTATGGCTTAGACTCCCAAATCTTATCCCCGACGTAGTGTAGGTTGTATATCACCTTGCCCTTCTTCTCGGCCAAGATGGCCACCGATGGCTTCAGGGCCTTACCTATAGCGAGTGCCTTCCCATGTTTTACGTCACGGACCACTACCAAAGCACCCTCCTCGAATGAGGTCTTGATCTCTGTTATGCCCGGAGCCATGACGTCAGCGCCTTTGCAGACGAATGGTATCGCACCCATGTCCACGATAACTGCGGGCAGAGAGTCAACGCACTTGCACCTCAGTGTGGGGTAGAGGTTTCCCTCGAAGCTGAATAACAGAATCTCGCCGTCTAGGACGTAGACCTTCGTGCCGTCCTCGGTCTCCGCCTCCTCTACCAAGTTGAATGACTGGCCCTTCAGGTAACTAGCCGCGCCTTCCAACACGCTCCTTACATCCTGCCTTCTTAGGGCCTTCCTTTTCCTCACCCTTGGACCCGATTCGCTCATCGGGACAAGCTACGTTGCCGAGGTTAAGAAGCCTACGCGGCAACTTCTGTACGAAGGTGGATCGATTCGTCCCTTCAAGAAGGAGAGACAACTTTTTACAACGCCGACGACACAACACACCCAAGACGAACACCTGGAGTGATTCAAGATGAACGAACAAAAGACATTCAAGATGAAGCTGTACACGTCGAAACCCGAGGGAGTGACGATCTTTTCGAAGGATAACGTGCTCCCGCCAAGGAATCTGGAGCCCTACGTGACGGGTGAGGGCATGTACGTTTATCAATGTGGTAAGTGTAATCAAGTCCTTCTGAGAAACGTTCGACAAGCCCAAGTGACTAAGGCCATCTACAAATGTCCTAAGTGTGGCTCTTACAACCAGATAGAATAAGACTAAAAAATGGGGAGATTTCTCCCATTTATGCGACGGTGTAGGTATCGAGATTCTCGGGGGCTATGCCGTATATGCCCCTCTGCTTCGACACGACGCGCGCGAGGTTCTCGCACTTCGACTCCTCGCCGTGAATGACGAAGACGCGCTTCGGCTGCGGGTGCAGGCGGCGGACGTAGTTGACGAGCTGACGCCAGTCGCTGTGGCCGCTGAAGCCCTCGATGGTGTAGTTCTTCATTGCGACGTTTATAATCTCCATCTTGCCGTTCTGCCCGTACATTTGCGCTGAGCCCATCCCCGACTGGATACGCTGACCCATTGTGCCGGCGACCTGATAGCTGACGAAGCAGAGGGCGTTGTTCTCGTCGGGGGCGAGGCGCTTGAAGTAGTCGATTACTGGGCCGCCCTCCATCATGCCCGCAGTGGCCATAATGATCGCGGGGCCACCGTTCACTATTTCGTCCCTCTTGTCCTGCTGCTTCACGACGGTGAAGTAATCGCTCTCGAAGGGGTTGATGCCGTCGCGTAGAATCTGGTCACGGATGTCGTTGCTTAGGTACTGGGGGTAGGCGGTGTGGATGCCGGTGACCTCGCTGATCATGCCCTCTATGTAGACAGGGGCCTCCGTCATCTTCCCTTCCTTCATGTACTTGTTTATGACCATCATGATCTCCTGCGCGCGCCCGACGGCGGGCACGGGGATCAGTAATTTTCCTTTAGCTAGGGTTTTATTTGCGATCTCGACGAAGTTCGCCTCCGTCTCCTCGCGATCCGGTGTCACATTGTCTAGGCCGCCATATGTGCTCTCCATGATGAGCGTCTCTACCCTCGGGAACTGGATGGATGCCGGCTGTAGTAGCTGTGTGGGACCGTACTTGAAGTCGCCAGTGTAGACCACGTTGTGAAGCCCCTTGCCTATGTGCAGGTGAGCCTGCGCGGAGCCGAGTATGTGTCCCGCGTTGTGGAGTGTTAGCCTAACGTCCGGGCTGATATCCGTTACTTCCCCATAGCCGAGGGGGATGGTTCTCATGATGACTTCCCTGACCTCCTCATTGCTGTAGGGAAGGAATCGTCCCTCCTTGCTTGTGACGTCGAGATAGTCGCTCTGCAGGAGCACCATGAGGCTCGCCGTGGGCTCTGAGCAGTAGATGGGACCCTCGTAGCCGTACTTGTAGAGGTAGGGAAGGAACCCGCAGTGGTCTAGGTGGGCATGGGTGATGACGACGGCGTCGAGCTTCGTGATGTCGAATTCCTCGGTGTCTATCCGCGGGTAGGCACCGATGGGGTTCGAGGTGCCCGGGTTTATGCCGCAGTCCATGAGGATGCGGCTCTCACGGGTCCTGATGAGTACCGCCGATCTGCCCACCTGGCGGGCTGCTCCTAGGAACGTGACCCTGACGTCCCCCGATTGCTGGTACATGGGGCGGAATATGGCCTCCCCCGTCTCGCGGAGGAAGCGCTCACGCTCCTTGCTCTTGCCATAGAGGTAGCCGCGTACCATCTTTATTGTCATGCTGGGGATCGGTGGGGACCGGACCACGTTAGGGCTCCACCGGGTCTTCTTGACTATCTCGAGGAGGTTCTGCCCGTTCTTCCCGATAGCAACCCCCGGTTTCTCAACCTCGAGAGTAACCTCGCCGAGGCTCGGGTCAAAGTTACTCTGCACAAGCCCCGCTTCAGCGAGTATCTCCTTCACTATCCTCTCCGCCTCGAGCTCATTGGCGCGAACGGAAGGGTCGCTTCTGATGACAATGCGCTTCTTTATGATGCTCGCTATCTCACCGACTATGTGGCTCTGCTCGACGAGGGTCTCGGGCTTCTGGGTATATATGGCGAGTCTAGGACCCTCAAACTCGATCCTTGTTATGCCAACCTCGGCGGGGATCTTCTCGAGGATTGTCTTCCTGATCTCTTCGTAACTCAGTCCTTGGGGCTTCTGCATCCCTGCATCCAACTTATGCCTTCAGTAACGCTTCCTTCTCGGAAGGTGTGAGCTCCCTGTAGCCCTTCTTGTCAATAACGGCGATGTCGAAGCTATCCCCGCTATAAGTGTCCCTCTTCATGGCGGAGTCGATGGCCTTTACGACGACGGGGAGCATCTCTTTTACTGGCTTCTCCTCTTTGTACATGGCTTCAAGCACGCCGTAGGCGAAGGGGCTGCCGGAGCCAGTGCTTATCATCTTGTCCTCGAGGAGACTGCCAAAGGGATCGAGGTTGAATATGTGTGGGCCGGTCTCGTCGAATCCACCGACGATGGCTTGCATGGGAAGGGGAGCGCCTGCTTCTCGGTTCTGAAATAGCATCCCGGAGACGAGCGTCGCTGCCGACTTAACTGGCATCCTGCGACCCTTCTCGAGCTCATAGAGCCTTGTGTTTACCTTGAGTATTTCGACGACCCTCTGCGCCACGGCTACGCCGCCCGCGATGGTCATCGCGAGGTTGTCAGTTATCTGGTAAACCTTCTTCGCGTGCTTACTTGCGACATAGTTGCCAGCGGTGGCCCTCGTGTCTGTGCCTAGTATGACGCCGTCCTTGCAGACGACGCCAACCGTCGTTGTCCCCTTAAACGCCTCGACTTCTTTAGCCATTCTCATCCTTCCCCTACTAACGCTCTAGAGAGGGTATCCTTAGAAGGAAGACCAAGTTTAGATTCTGGATGTGGTTTAAAAACCTTTTCCGTTTTCTAAAGAAAGGGTAACCAATGGGGTTATAGCCAACCGGGTCCCTCCTTGATTCTAACTCTCGGGATTCCTGATGGTTTCACTTGACCCGCCTAAGGCGATTCCAGTCCACCGTATTGACCTACCAAGAATAGTACTGGTTGGTAAGGGGGTCCTCACCTCGCTCAACGGTATATGCAGGGAGCTGGGTTTCCATAGGGCGCTGATTGTGACCGGGAATAGCACGTTGCAGGTGGCGGGTGAGAGGGTTCAATCGATACTCGCGGGTGATGGCATCCACTCGGATAGATCAATCGTGGAGGACGCCCAGCTCGAGACGGTTGGGCGCGTCATGGAGGACGCGCAGAAGTCGAGGGCAGAGGTACTCATCGGCGTCGGGGGCGGCAGGAGCATCGATGTCGCCAAACTTGCCGCGGCAAAGACGGGGTGCGCCTTCATAAGCGTACCCACGGTGGCCAGCCACGATGGAATAGCCAGTAGCCTCGCCTCAGTCAAGGGCATGGAGCGCCCATACACAGTCAAGGCTGTTTCCCCAATAGCTGTCGTCATGGACAGCGGCATCATCGCGGACTCCCCCTACAGGTTCACGGCTGCGGGTTGTGGTGACGTGATTAGCAAAGCGACGGAGGTGGAGGACTGGAAGCTCGCTCACCGCGACAATGGTGATTACTACGGCGCATACGCGGGGAGCCTCGCCCTCATGAGCAGCCAGCTCGTCATGGAGAGCTCCGAGAAGATACGCATGAACACCGCAGAGACCATAAGGGATCTACTTGAGGCTCTGATCAGCTGCAGCACGGCTATGAGCATCGCCGGGAGCAGCAGGCCCTGCAGCGGCTCGGCTCACCTCTTCAGCCATGCATTAGACCTGATAGTCGATAAGCCAGCTTTGCACGGGGAGCAGTGTGGCGTGGGCACTATTATGATGGCGAGGCTTCACGGCCTCGACTGGGAGAAGATCAGAGACAGCCTCGTGATGATCGGGGCACCAACGACGGCGAAGGGCCTGGGGGTGAAGAGGGAGAAGATACTTGAGGCGCTCAACATGGCTCAGGATGTGAGGCCGGACAGATATACGATCCTATCGAAGATCAGGCTTGATCGAGCCACGGCAGAAGCTCTAGCGGTTGAGACCGGCGTGATATAACCGAGACACTTCTCGAGGTGTCTATTCCAGAATCAACTACACATTTATATGAACAGAACCCACTCAAAAGACGAGTTAGCCCCAGGGTGGACCTTTTGAGCAGCGTCCAGTTGAAGGTAGCCGAAGCGAAGCAGCAGAGAGACGTCGGGCGCAGCATAGCCCGGATGGACTCCGAGACGATGAAGACCTTAGGCGTCACGGTGGGTGACGTCGTGGAGATAGTGGGTAAGAAGTCCACGGCGGCGAAAGCGTGGCCCGCCTACCCTGAGGACCAAGGTCTCAGCCTCCTACGTATAGACGGGTTCATCAGGAAGAACTGCAACGTCAGCATAAACGAGTTCGTCCAGGTGAAGAAGGCGGAGGCGGAGTACGCCGTATCGGTGAAGCTCGCACCCGTCGACATAAGGATCAGCGTCGACAACGACTTCATACGCTTCGTCAAGGATCGCCTCATCGACAGACCGGCGACGAGAGGGGATACCCTCCTCATCATGATGTTGGGCCACTCGGTCCCTTTCATGGTGGTGAACACCCGCCCCGCGGGCATTGTCAAGATCTCCCCCACTTCAGAGATCCAGATCCTGAGCGAGCCCGTCCCCGAGATGGAGATGCCGAGTAGGACCACTTACGAGGATATAGGTGGGCTGAATGAGGAGATCCGGCGCATAAGGGAGATGGTAGAGCTTCCGCTTCGCCACCCTGAGATTTTCCAGAGGCTGGGCATCGACCCGCCGAAGGGCGTGCTACTCCACGGCCCGCCGGGCTGCGGTAAGACGCTCCTCGTAAGAGCGGTTGCCAACGAGTCTGACGCGAACTTCTACGCCATAAACGGCCCCGAGATCATGAGTAAGTTCTACGGCGAGTCTGAGGGCAGACTAAGGAAGATGTTCGAGGACGCGGAGAAGAACGCGCCGAGCATCCTGTTCATAGACGAGATAGACGCCATCGCGCCGAAGAGGAGTGAGGTCACCGGCGAGGTAGAGAGGCGCGTGGTTGCCCAGCTACTTGCCAGTATGGACGGGCTGAAGAGTAGGGGCCATATCATAGTCATCGGCGCCACGAACAGGCCCGACGCCATCGACGAGGCGCTGCGCCGCCCCGGCAGGTTCGATAGAGAGATCGAGATCGCAACCCCCGGAAGGGATGGCCGCCTCGAGATCCTGCAGATCCACACGCGTGGCATGCCCCTAGCCGAGGACGTCAACCTGCAAAAAATCTCCGAGTTCACACACGGCTACACAGGCGCCGACCTAGAGGCACTCAGCCGCGAGGCTGCCATGAAGGCGCTCCGCAGGTACCTACCCAAGATCGACCTAGAACAGAAGAGGATACCCCACGAGGTCCTCGACCAGATGATCGTCACCACGGAGGATATCATGGGCGCTTTCAGGGAGGTCACCCCAACCGCTATGCGTGAGGTCTACATCGAGACGCCGAACGTCCCCTGGGACGAGGTCGGCGGGCTAGAGGAGGTCAAGCAGAGCCTCAAGGAGGCTGTCGAATGGCCGCTGAAGAACCCCGAAAGGTTCACACGCCTCGGCATACAGCCCCCCAAGGGGATACTCCTGCACGGCCCACCAGGCTGCGGCAAGACGCTACTGGCACGCGCCGTCGCGACGGAGTCGGAGGCAAACTTCATCAGCATACGCGGCCCCGAGATATTCAGCAAGTGGGTAGGCGAGTCGGAGAAGGCTATCCGCGAGACGTTCCGTAAGGCACGTATGGCTGCGCCGAGCATAATATTCTTCGACGAGTTCGACGCCCTCGTCCCAGCTAGGGGCGGAGGCGGCGACAACCGCGTCACTGAGAGGGTCATTAGCCAGTTGCTCACCGAGATCGATGGCCTGATGAGCCTCCAGAACATAGTGGTCATTGCGGCGACGAACCGCCCAGATATGATCGACCCCGCGATACTACGTCCCGGCAGGTTCGACAGACGCGTCTATGTGCCGCCACCGGACGCCGAGGCCCGCCTCAGGATACTGCAGATAAAGACGAAGGATATGCCCCTCGAGAAGGTGAAGATCGAGGACCTGGCAAAGAAGATGCAGGGCTACAGCGGAGCCGACATCGACTCCATCTGCCGCGAGGCGGCGATAAACGCCCTGCGCAGGGACAACGAGGCACAGAAGGTGCTGGGCTCAGACTTCGAGAAGGTCATGGCAGATATAGTACCCTCGATAACACCTGAGATGGAGAAGTGGTACCAAGATACGAACAAGCGTATCCGGGACCAACTCAAGCCCCCGATGGACATCGCATAGGTGAACTAATTGGACGCCAAGCTCATACCATCGACTATTGTGGAGGCCCTCGGGAAAGGGGGCGCTCTCGAGTTCGACGACCTCCTGAAGCAGGTGCAAAAGTACCAGAACGGCATCGATGAAGTTGAGTTGGAGAAGATCCTGATGGAGATGGAGATTCAGGGCCTCGTCAGGGTCACAAAGATGGCAAAGAGTAAGAGGCGTATCGAGCTCACGTAGGAGGCCGCGGTGATGGGCGTCCAGTTCGGCGACCTCGTGGAGCCCCGCAAGATTAATCTTGATGAATTAAAGGGCAGGTCCGTCGCATTCGACGGGCACAATGTCATCTACCAGTTTCTTGCTATCATCCGCGGCCAAGGAGGGGAGCAGCTGAAGGACGCGCAGGGTAACGTCACAAGCCATCTCAGCGGCATTCTCTACCGCAACAGCAATCTGATGGAGGCCGGGGTCCACGTCGTCTACTGCTTCGACGGCAGGCCGCACGAGTTCAAGAGGCAGACGCTTGAAGCCCGTCACGAGATCCGCGTTCAAGCACGCCAGAAATATGAGAAGGCTGTGGAGACAGGGGATCACATCGCTGCCCGCCGTTGGGGGCAGCAAAGCGTCGTAGCCTCATCCGACACAATCAATGAGGCCAAAAGACTCCTCACACTCATGGGGATACCCTGGATACAGGCGCCAAGCGAGGGGGAAGCACAGGCCGCACACATGGCAATAAATGGAAGCGTCTGGGCTGCCTCGAGCCAAGACTTCGACGCCCTGCTCCTAGGGGCTCCGCGCCTAGTGAGAAACCTATCGATAAGCGGGCGCCGAAAGCTCCCCCGAAAGAACGTTTACATCAAGGTCGAGCCCGAGATGTACGAGTACCAAAAGTTCCTAGCAGAGATCGGGTTGACGAGGGAGCAGCTCATCGACGTCGGGATCCTCATCGGGACGGACTACAATCCGGACGGCGTGAAGGGGATTGGGCCGAAGACGGCGATCAAGCTAATCAAGAAACATGGCAGCCTCGAGGCGGTGCTAACTGAGCTCCCGAAGGCCGAGTTCCCTCACCCCATAAACGAGATACGGGAACTCTTCCTCCACCCCCAGGTAACGGACGAGTATAGGCTCGATTGGAAGAAGCCCGACACGGCTGGGATACTCAGTTACCTCTGCGGTGAGCACAACTTCAGCAGGGAGAAGGTGCTCAGTGCTATCGAGAAGATGGATAAGGGCTTTCAGTCAGCCACGAAGGGCGCAGCGAGGCTCGACAAGTGGTTCGGATAGGCACCCAAGTGATTTAACCCTATCCACCACCAGTTTCCCCAGTGGTTCCTGTGTTGGAGGAGATCAGGGTCGAAGGCGCGGCCGAGGGTTACGTCGAGATGCTGCACCGCTATGGGGTGGATTATGTCTTCGCCTCGCCGGGGACGGAGTTCGTTCCTGTCTGGGAGTACCTGGCGAAGTATAATGAAGCTGGGAAGAAGCCCCAATATATTAACACGAGGCACGAAGGGCTCTCCGTTACTCTTGCGAAGGGCTACTCTATGGTGTCAGGGAGGCCGCAGGTCATCATGGCGCACGTCCTCACGGGGATGTTACACGGCGCCATGGAGCTGAAGGCAGCGTATACGGATCAGATACCCCTCATGTTACTTGTGGGTGAGGCGAGGACACATGACGAGGAAGTCTACGGCGGGACGCCCGGCCCACACTACCTCTCATTCACCGAGGTCGGCGGGCAGCAGAGGCTTATTCAGCCCTACATGAAGTGGGTCGACGCTCCACAGTGTAATGACAACATACTCTCAACCATTGTGAGAGGACTCGACATCGCCTCAACTGATATCAAGGGGCCCGTGATGCTCTCCCTATCTCGTGAACTGCTCTTTGATAAGAGAGAGCGAATGAGGGTGCCGTACCCGAACCCGAGGCCTTCCCCCTTTCAAGCGGACCCGGAGGCGCTGAGGAAGCTGGCGGGGATGCTGACAAAGGCGGAGAACCCCCTTATCTTCACTCGCTACCTCGGGAGGAATCATGGCGCGGTCGCCTCGCTCGTCGAGTTAGCTGAACTGATTGGCGCACCCGTCTTCGAGACTCCTGGCTACATGAATTTCCCGACCAACAACCCACTCCACATGGGCACAAACATGAGTGACTACCTCTCGGACGCCGACCTCATCCTCGTAATCGACGCCAATGGGTGGCCTCCATGGTACCCGCCGAACAGCATCACCGAGAAGAGCAAGGCCAAGATAGTCTTCATAGACCTCGACCCCCTGCAGTTAAAGTACCCCGTCTACGGCTACCCCGCTGACCTGTTGATCGCCGCTGACTCAAGCCTTGCCATCCCGGCGTTCGTCGCTGAGGTGAAGAAGATACGCGGCCACGGAAAGGGGGTGAAGACTCGTTTAACTCATTGGGGAGCTGAGCACAAGCACCTCAGGGAGGAGTGGAGAAAGGCGGCGTTATCTGCGAAGGACCAGTGCCCAATTAACCCGAGGTGGCTAAGTTACTGTATAAACGAGGTCATCGACGAGAACACGATACTCATCCACGAGACTATCAGTCACAGCGCCATGATATTCGAGCACATCGAGCGCCACCGCGTCGTGCCGGGGTCCCAGCTTGAGGCTTCGGGTCCTGTAGCCCACACCGGGTTGGGGCAGGGTCTCGGTGTCGCCCTCGGCGCCAAGCTCGCGGCGCCGAATAAGACTGTTATCGCCCTCGAGGGGGACGGGAGCTTCAACTACAACCCCGTCCACGCCTGCCTCGGTCTTGCACAGGAGTACGCCATCCCCATCTTAACCGTCATCTATGACAACCAGGGCTACGCCGCAATGAAGCACCACCCTCGCTACTACCCGAAGGGGCACGCCGTGACAAGTGGCAGGATATACGGCGTCCCTTGTGAGCCGAAGCCCGACTACGCCAAGTTTTCCGAGGCATTCGGCGGATACGGGGAGGTGGTTACAGACCCCTCCGAGGTCAAGCCCGCCCTTTTAAGAGCACTGAAACAGGTCAAGAAGGGAACACACGCCCTACTCGATGTAATCCTACCAGGGTGTTAGACATGGTGAAAAAGAAATTGGTCGAAGAGCATCAGATCGAAAGGGTCGACGCCTCCACCCCCCGAGGCGAGGGCTTCGAGGTCTTCCTCGAGGGGATCGACCCCGACGCCGTCTGCGGGAAATGCGGTGGCTTACCCTACGACATAGTCTTCACCCGCGGCGACGTCCAATACAAGTTCTGCCTTTACAAGATACAGAGAGACGGCAAGATACTTGCCGAGACCGACTACGAGAAGCTCTACGAGTACACGAAGAAAAACGGAGAAATGATGAACCTTAGAAAGAAGAAAAATATGATTTAATTGGACATACTTAAATTTTCCATTTTAACTAAAATCGATCGCTTTTTTGCATATATTTCTTACGCTGTGATACGCGTGCAACACTTAAGGTTAAATTCGGAGAGATAAATTTAACACTAATTCTATTTTTGTATTAGTGATGGGTGTTTCTTAATCTCACCGTTAATTCATAAAAATTAAAAGGGTATAAAAATATTCTTTAAGTAATGTCCGATGATTGGAAGGGTGGGAAAAACCCTCTGTCCTTCTTTGTTCAGGTTGGAGGAGGATTGGCGGCCGCACTTGTTTCAAGCATCGTGCGCGCGCGCATGTCTATTATCTCGGTGACGCCTATGCATCAGGGTTGATTATGTTTGGAATGTTTTTCTATGAATTAGATTCGATTGTTACTGGCCTTATTGCTTCTATCCTTTTGATTATGATTTATTTGTACCGGATGGGGCATTCTTAATATTTTCAAACTTGATAATGCGATTCAATACTTGAGAAGATTAAGTTCTAGCCTATGCTCATATTCAAAATACTCCGTTTTTTTCTTGAGTTGTTGGTTTAGGAAAAGCTAGGTCTTCTGGTACAAAGCGTGTGCATTAACCAACTGGACTTGTAGATAATGTTTCGTAGAAGAGCCCAGAGTTTGTAGTTACCCGAATTACGTATGATGTTGATTGAAGCCAACTGTAGTTCGATGTAATCAAGGCGTGAGTTCCGATTGGAATCGATGCTCTGACGTATGGTGTCTCGAACGTTGTTGGTGTACTGCCTGTTTGATTTACTCTAATGGAAATTGACGCTATTGCAGCATTATTACCTCCAGTATTCCTGACATCCACTGAAAACGATCCATTACCCCAGATGATCGAATCAATTCTAATATGCGTCGATAATTGATCACCGATCAACTGAATTTGTTCCTGTAATAACGTTACATTTCCCTTAAGTTGCTCTAGTAGTGTCTGCTGAGTTTGGATGAGTGTAATTTGGGCTTGAATCTGTGTAACTTGGGCTTGAATCTGTGTGTTTAGTGCCTGGATTTGAGCGTCTTTAGCTTGAAGTTGAGCGTCTTTGACTTGAATTATCGCGTCCTTCGCAGTTATCTCGGCATCTTGACTTTGTAATCTGGCTTGGTAGGCATTGTTTTGGTTTTGGAAAGAGGTTGATGTAACTAGGTAACCCCCAATTAAACCTCCGGCTAGGCAAATTATCGCTACGAGATAAAGCTTCGAAACCATGGTGTAGGGTTGTTGGATGAGAATTAAGTTTTATGGCAATTACTTTTCGTATTAAATTATGCTCTTTGATAGTTGCGAATAAAATCCAATTCCCAAATGAGGCATGAGATAAACGTTTAAATTAGTGCCTTAGCCTCATACAGCATCGACAAGCCATCCCGGTGGAATGAAAGTGGGTAAAGTAAGAACAGAGATGGTCAAGAGGTTAGCGATCGAGCTCATCGATAAATATTCGAAGAGTTTCAACACTGAGTTCGATCACAACAAAAAGTTCCTCACGGAGCTGAACATAGGCGTCTCTAAGAAGATGAGGAACAAGGTCGCCGGCTACGCCACGAGGGTCGTGAAGTCAGATCTGATGGCCGTAGAGGTCGAAGGCGAAGTAGAGCCCGACAACATTTAAGGCTCACAAAAGCCCTATTATCTCGCCAAACCGCTTTCTCGTTGAGACACATGGTATCCGACCCCCTCGTAGCATATACTATAGACCACAATGGGCTTCGCCTCGACCTCGCCGTAGTCGAGCTCTGTAGTCTGCGTGTCCACGAGGAGACTTTACAGGGGCATGCTGAGGAGCTGAAGAGGGGGCTTATGGAACGGGGTTCGCTGACAACGCCCATGTTTGTCGATAGGGCCACTAACATTGTCCTCGACGGTATGCACCGTGTCAGGACCCTAAGGGAGCTGGGATGTCGCTTTGCACTCGTCTGTCTCGTCGATTACTCGGATCCCCGGGTAAAGCTAGGGCGTTGGTGTAGAACGATATCGAAGCCATTCGGCAGGTTGTATGCGGAGAGGATAGTTGGCAGCGTTGGCGCCTCCCTCAAACTGGCGAATGGGGTGAACCCGGCACAGAGTAGCGATCTTCTCCTAGCCTTCGGAGACGGCACTTTCCTAGTGGAATCGCCCGAAAAGGAGCTTATGCCCGTTTACCGCCTCTCCCAAAGGCTGGAGCGGGCCCTCATCGAGGGGGGTTACGCCGTCGGTCACATGGGGGAGGACGACGCGACACGATACCTCGCCACAGGCGAGTTCGCGGCCATCCTCTGCCCGCCAGTCATCACGAAGGAACAGGTCGTCGAAGTGGTAAAGCGTGGAGATGTGTTCCCCCCAAAGTCGACGAGACATAGGATACCCGCTCGCCCCATAGGCGTGGGCCTCACACTCGACATATTGATGGGAGACGAAAAGACACTAGAAGAGGTTAACCAACGCCTCTCAAAACAGTTGAAGTCCTCACGGTTGAGGCGACTGCCCCCTGGAAGCGTTTACCGTGGGAGGCGCTTCGAGGACACGCTATACGTCTTTGAGTAACAGGTAGCGGTCGACGTCCCTCTTCTTGAAGCCGGCCTCGACGAGCTTCTCAGCGATAGACTCCCCCCTGAGGCCGGTGGATCTTATATTACCTGCGACCTCGAGGAGACATTCTTTCAGCTCCCAGGGGTAGACGACCCACTTGTCCACGCTCTCAGCGTAGTAGTCGGGAATGAACTTGCTCCACGGCTTTATGTGGACCGTGGCCACCCTGACGTCAGACGCCTCCTTCTTCCTTGCGTGCTCTTTCGCCTTTAATATCGAGGCACCCGAGTCAGAGACGTCGTCGACCACCAGGACCTTCTTCCCCCTGAGGTCGGCATTGACGGGGAGAACTACGACGGGCTCCGGCCGCTTAATCATACCATCATAGGCCTCGACCTGCACGCTGGCAAGCCTACGGATGCTGAGCTGGTCGCAGAGTATTCTAGCAGGGTCGAAGCCGCCCCTACTTATGGCGATTATCACGTCGGGGTGGAAGCCAGATGCCTCTATCTTACCCGCCACGACCTCCACAAGTCCCTGAACGTCATCCCAGGATAGATGTAGGAATCGAAGATTCTCCATAGACCGGCCTCTCTGAGGTGAGATATTGTACCGTTATGGGGAATATAAGTCAGACGCGTTGAAAACTGCGCTTTATATCGAGGTAACTATGATTCTGGATCATGGTTCCTGGCGACGACCTTGGCAATTGGGTTAGGAAGCTGGTCGAGGGCTTCATACTTTCGCCCGAAAACTCGTTCAACGACATCGGTGAACCAGCATGGGAGATGCCTCTCGTCGGATTCTCGAACGGCGCTGATCCACTCTACGACTTCTACAAGAAGGACATAGGTAGTTTTTACGTCTCGCCGATCGAGTTCTTCAGAAACGCCCACCCGTCTGTGGAGGCGAAACCCGAGGAGCTAACAGTCATCAGTTGGGTCCTCCCCCACACAAAGGCCACGAAGTACGATCATAGGAAGGAGACGAAGATGCCTAGCGAGAGGTGGGCACGCGCGAGGATAATGGGTGAGGGAGTGAACGTGAAGCTAAGGAGGTTTATGGTTAAGGAACTCGGGGGGTCGGAATACCCCGCGGTTGCCCCGATGCTCTCCCCTCTCTGGGGGCCGTATATATCTGAGAAGTATCTCTTCGCCTCGTCCTGGTCAGAAAGGCACGCAGCTTACGCGGCTGGGCTTGGGACGTTCGGGCTTAGCGATGGCCTGATCACGGCCAAGGGGAAGGCCCACAGGGTGGGCTCAGTC
>Ga0182021_10000055_pt1 | contig 98884 bp, 74 predicted proteins | sample 612E3MmetaG_FD_120493 | JGI IMG/M metagenome (GOLD analysis project Ga0182021, IMG submission 120493) | Permafrost microbial communities from Stordalen Mire, Sweden - 612E3M metaG (Illumina Assembly) | ecosystem: Environmental > Terrestrial > Soil > Wetlands > Permafrost | place: Sweden... | reverse complement strand
ATACCGATAAAAATATCGTAATCACTGGGCCTGTAGGTATGTATCATGTGACACCTCCCTTTGGATATAATTATATCCCCTTAGGAGAAGATTGACACATTAACATACCATCTTGGTGGTAAAATTTTTGTATTTATGAAAATATTGGTTATTAACGAACCGTTTGTCAAAGATTTTTGCCGGACCCAGCGCTGGGCCGCGCGCACCAGAGCGAGGGTTTTACGCGCCCCGGATTGGCTTGCTTACGCGACGGCAGTGCTTGAGCGCGAAGGCTTTGACGCGAAACTTTATGATTTTCCCGCTTGTGGTTGGGATAAGCGCAAGCTGGCAGAGCTGGTAAAAGAACAACAACCCGATTTTGTCGTTTTGGATTCGACTACTCCTTCGATATATTCGGATATCGATTGCGCGAGGATCGTTAAGGATAATTCCCTGGCCAGGGTTATTATGGTCGGCCCTCACATCTCGGCATTGCCCGAAGAAACATTGCGTTTAGCCGGCGGAGCGGTGGACGTTGCCTGTATCGGTGAGTATGACTATACAATTCGCGATACGATAAAAAAATTTAACGATCTTGATTCTGTCGCGGGGATATCGTTCTATTCTTCGGCGGGTGTTAAAACGACAAAGCCGCGATTATTTATCGCGGATTTAGACGAACTGCCGTTTCCTGCCTGGCGCCATCTCGATTTGATGAAATATTTCGACGCGAGCAAGCTCTACCCGTACATTGACGTTATTTCCGGCCGCGGCTGTCCCAACCAGTGCTGCTTTTGCCTCTGGCCGCAGGTGATGCACGGGTTTAAGTACCGGCTGCGCAGCCCCAAGAATGTGGTCGATGAATTGGAATATGATATTAAGTTGTGCCCGCGAATAAAAAGCGGGGAATTTTTCTTTGAGGACGACACGTTTACCGTAGATAAGGAGCGGGCGATTCTTATTTGCGAGGAGATTTCAAGGCGAGACCTTAAAATAACTTTTTCCGTCAACGCCCGAGTCGATAGCTATGACCGCAAGATGTTCGGCATTATGAAAAAGGCCGGCTGTCGCCTTTTACTGGTTGGTTTTGAGTCCGGCGCGCAGGAAATTTTAGATAATGTCCATAAAAATATAAAAATTGAACAGTCCTATGAGTTTATGAAAACGGCAAAAGAAGCGAAATTGGCGGTGCATGGCTGTTTTGTTATCGGGCTGCCTGGCGAAACTGAAGCGACGGCCCAAAAAACCGTTGACCTCGCTCTTTCTTTAGGCTGCGATACTCTGCAATTTTCCGGCGCCGTGCCTTTTCCCGGGACAGTTTTTTTCAGCATCGCGGAAAAAAATGGCTGGCTTAAGACCAAGCAATGGGATAAGTGGCTGGGCGAAGGCGAACAGAAAGGGATCGTGGCATACCCGGGAATTTCCCAGGAACGAATAAATTCCTATGTAGATTCAGGGTTGCGTAAGTTTTATTTCCGGCCCGCCTATATTGTTAAATTTCTTCTGGCTACACGTTCTTTTTCCGATTTTTACCGCAAATTACGCGGTGCGTGGAATTTTTTAGGATATACTATTCGAAAAGCGGCAGGGTAACCGGAAAAATGCCTGCGGACTCGCCTCACGGCGAAGCCGTGGGCAAACGTCAATCACATTTTTCTGGTTGACAAAAGGCCTAAAATGTGATATATATTTCTTGGAGATGTTATAAATAACATTTTAAAGAAATATATGCGATATATTGACTTCCGCAATTTATTTAAGGAATATGCCGTATTTTCAATCAGCGATATACGCCGCTTAGCGCCGCAGCTTGATTTTCGGCGTTTGCATGAGTGGCAGGGTAAGAATTATATCCGCAATGTGGTTCGCGGCTATTATGTATTTTCCGATAAAATAACCGACGCATCCGGCCGTTATGAAATAGCTAATCGTATCTATGCGCCGTCATATGTTTCGTGCGAGTCGGCTTTGGCGCAATATAATTTTATTCCCGAAACCGTATACGCCGTAACGTCGGTCAGTACGCGAAAGACATCTTTGTTTCATACTGCCGACGGTGATTATTCATATCGCGCGCTTAAGGCTTCGGTTTTTTTTGGCTATACGGTTATTTATTTATATGGCCGCCCGGTGAGGATGGCAGCGCCGGAAAAAGCCGTACTCGATTATTTGTATTTGAATCCGTATCTTAATACGCCTGCGGATATTGAGAGTGTGCGTTTGAATACGGCGGCGTTTACGGCGGCAGTAAAGCGTAGTACGTTTGAAAATTTTATTGAGCGGTTTGCCTGCGCGGCGCTTGCGCGCCGCGCGCGCCTGTTTATGAAGGTGATGGGATATGATTGATCTAGCGCAGATCGCGTCATTTTTTCCGGCGCCCATAGCGGTATTCGGCCGGCATATCCTGCGGGAATATCTGCAGTATAAAATACTGCAAAATATTTTTGATTCGCCGTGGGGAGGGCAATTGTGTTTTATGGGCGGTACGGCTGTGCACATGGTGCACGGCAATACTCGTTTTTCCGAAGACCTTGATTTTGATAACCGAGGTATCCCGCAAAAAGATTTTCCGTCCGTAGCGGGGCATCTTAAGCAGGCGCTTGAGCGTGAAGGGATATCGGTTGAAGTTAAAACGGCCTGCCGCGGCGCGTGCCACATATATTTAACTTTTCCCGGGATGCTTTATAAGCAGGGATTATCGGCGCAGGCGCAGGAAAAAATGGTTATTCGTATCGATGCCGAACCGCAGCAGTTTGATTATAACCCGGATATTATACTGTTAAATAAATTCGATGTGTTTATGAAAATCGGCGTGGTTCCGGCGCCGGTTATGCTCGCGCAGAAAATTTCCTGTGTATTTACGCGAAAACGGCAAATGGGACGCGACTATTTTGATATCGTGTTTCTTATGGGAAAAACCAGGCCTGACATGCGGTATCTTTCGGAAAAATTAGGCATCGCGGACGCGGGTGCGCTTAAGGAACGGCTTATTGCGCAGTGCGCCGGCTATAGCTTTGAACTTTTAGCAAAAGATGTCGAGCCGTTTTTATTTTCCCGCCGCGATGCGCTTCGGGTGCGGGAATTCAGGGAGTTTATTCAAACGGCTGATTTTTAATAATGAGACTTCGCCGAACGAGCGCGCTACGCGCGCTCAGTGAGGCAGCAGTCGAATTAGCCAGCGCTAATTTTGCTGCGTCAAAATTAGCGCTGGCTATACCAAATCCACTGACTTCAGCCGGTGGCAAGCCAACTTTTTCCGGCTGGTTAATATTTTCAGAAGCTTATGCGCATATTGCATGTTACGAAAAAATATCCCAACGCTATCGGCGGCGACGCGGTTTGTGTTTATAATCTTCAGATCCAGCAGGCAGCGGCCGGCCATGATGTGTTTGTGCTTACCGCTAACAGCAGAGAAGCAATATCTAAGGAAAATATTTATAAATTCGGGTTGTTGACCTCATCTTTCGATTGGGATGGGGTTAACCTGAAAAGAGTATTGTCGCTGGCCTTATTTTTTTTCAAGTCTTTTTTTATTTTAAAAAAACTGAAGCCCGATATCATACACAGCCACGCCTGCGACCTGGGTTTTTTTATTGCTTTGTGGGCGAAGATTTGGCGCATCCCTGTAATCCAGACATGTCACAGCATCACTTTTCCTCATCCCCACTTGGCGGTTGTTAAACGTTATTCGGAATGGTTTTTTTTAAGGTTTGGGTTATTTGATAAAATCATCACCATTGATTATAATCTTCTGCCTTTATTTAAAAAATATAAACTGCGCAATTTCGAATATTTTAACATCGCGGGGGTTGATTATGAACAGTTCGGAGAGGCAAAAAATAATCTTTGCTTAAGTAAAAACGGGGGCGTAAAATTTATCTATGTGGGAAGAATCGAACCTCTGAAGGGGCTGGATTATTTACTTAGAGCGGTTACGGTATTAAAAGAGCGCAATTTAAAATTTGAATTATGGATAGTGGGGGACGGGCCCTCGAGAAAAGATTTGGAAGAGTTGTCGTGTCGCCTCGGCCTGGAAGGATACGTGAAGTTTTTTGGCGCCGTCGATGAGCGCGGCAAATTAATACAAACGTATTGTCTGGCTGACGTATTTGTGCTGCCGTCGCTTTTGGAAGGTCTGCCGTTGACCGTCCTGGAGGCCTGGGCCGCGGGATTGGCGGTTATTTCTACCAGGATCGGCATGCTTTCCCATATAGGAAAAGACGGTGATAACATCATGTTTGTTCCCTTTCGAGACGAAGGGGCGTTGGCTAAGGCGATGGCGCAGGCAGCGGAAAACAGCGTTTTACGCGAAAATCTCGGCGTTTCAGGAAGAAAATTGGCTGCCGAACGCTATAGCTGGCCTGCTGTTGCCAAACAATTAGAGTTGAAATATATTACTTTGCTTAACCCGGAAAATGCCTGACTGCCGTTAGGAAGGTAGCATTTTTCGAGTTCTAGGGTAGAAAACTTGCAAAAGCTTTTTAAATACCTTATCCGTCGTGGTTACGAATATACATTCGGTAGCAAAATGAGCGCCGGGGAAGAAAATTTTTTTGACAGTCTCTACCGGATCGGCGGAGGCATGTTGTTGGCGACGGTTTTTTTGTATATCTTCAACGTAGCGGCGGGAAGAGCGCTTGGGCCGTCGGCGTACGGAAGTTTTATGCTTACCCAGTCGATCGCCATGTTTTTATATATTCCCATGCTTCAGGGATTTAATGTGGCAATGGTAAAATATGCCGCGGAGAAAGACGACCCGGCGTGTCAAAGAGTGATCATCTCCAGCGCGTTCTTGCTGACCGTCTTTTTTTGTATTGTTTCAATATGCCTTTATTTATGGTTTTTCGGGTATTTAACGCGTTTGATCCATGCAGGCCGGGGTATCCTGGGGATGGCCATTATCTTTGCTTTTTTGTTCAGCTTGTATACTCTGATGATGGATGCTCTGCGTAGTTTGTTCAAAATGAAGGCCTATGCCGTTATACAGCCTTTATGCGCTATAATGGCTTTAATGATTTTTTTGGTATTTATCGCTGCCGGCCGCGTATCCGCCGTTTCCGCGATTGCATCAATATGCCTTGCGTATATTACAGTTATTTGTATAATTATATTTTTAACCCGTAATTACCTTGGCTTTACGCTCGACCGTTCCCGGCTTAAACAATTATTTCAATATAGCGCGTACGCGGCGGTTGGTACTATTTCTTTCAGCGTTTGTACAAATTTAGATAAGGTGCTGATCAATAAATATCTTACCATCAGCGACGTGGGCACCTATAGCGTATATTACGTGGGTTCGGTAAATATAATGGTAGTCATGGCGTTTCTGGTGTTTAACAGCGTTTTTTTCCCCATGGCATCGCGCTTAAAGGATAAGTCATTTTTATTTACAAAAATCAACCATATCGTGCCGTACGCGTTTCTTGGGGGGATTCCCTGCCTGGCGGCGATCGAGTTTGTAATTTTTAAATGTTACGGCAGCGCTTATCATTTTGATATAAAATTAGCGCTGATGTTTGCCGTTGCTTCGATTATGCTGTTTGTCAACAGCGGGTACGGCGCGCTTGCGATGTCTTGCGGCAAGGAAGGGGTAAAACTTACCGCCTTCGCTAACATAATCGCGGTTTTGCTGAACATTTTTTTTAACATTCTGCTGATACCGGCCGCAGGGATGCCGGGCGCCGTCGGTTCGGCGATCATCTCTTACGTTATTTATCTAAGCATTATTTTTATTAATAGCAAAAAGGTGATGCTAAGCCATGTCCAATAGCGGCTTTAAAGCTACGTCGGGAGTTCAATCGTTTCCTTTTGTCAGTGTTTGTATCCCGACTTACAACCATGGGCGGTATATCGGAAAAACGTTACAATCGATTGTAAACCAGACCTATAAGAATATCGAGATTATTGTTTGCGATAACGCTTCTACGGATAATACCCGGGAAGTGGTTGAGTCTTTTTCCGATTCGCGGATAAAATATTACCGTAATCAAACTAATCTTGGGCCGGCAAAAAACTCCATTAAAGCGCGTATGTTTGCGCGTTATGAATATATTGCTTTTTATCATTCCGACGATATCTATGATCCGCGCATCGTTGAATCTGAGCTATCATTTTTGCTTAATCGTCCGGAGGTTGGCGTAGTATTCGCGCGCGATATACTTATTGATGAACGCGATCGTGTTATTTCGCTGGGAGTGAGTTTACCAAGATGTTTGCGTAATAGAGAGGTATTCACTTTCGCCGATGTGTTAAAGGGGTTGCTTGAACGTTGCGGGAGTTTTTTTGTGTGGCCGGCACTTATGGCGCGCAAGCAGGTTTTTGATGTTGCCGGTGAATTTAATGATGAATATACTGTTGGCGGCTTGGGCGGCGCGGGCGATGTCGCGTTTATTTTACAAACCGCAAAACATTTTTCAGTTGCTATTTTAAAGGAACGTCTTTTAAGAAGGCGTATCAGCAGCGGCCAGGGTTCGACTTCATACGAAAATAATCGCGTTACGCGGTCATATTTTTATACAGTTCTTGCGGATTTTATGAAATCTTCGGCGCTTACGCGGCCGATAGAAAAAAAACTTATCCTTCAATATGAATATAATATATTTTGGGATGATGTAAAAATCGTAAAAAATATGATTCGGCAAAACCGCGATAAAGAAGGGCGCGGCCTTTTGCGGCGGATATTTTCCTGGAGAATATTTTTTACGGGGTTTGCTAATTTAAGAAATTTTGGTAAATTAGTATTGTATGCATTGATGCGTTGTTCATTTCTCGTGGGATTGCAGGCTAAGGTTGTCAATATTTTTAAATTATTGCCGATAGTGGAATAAGCGAGGTGGATTATGGAAGAAAAATGCAAGATTGTTATTTTATGCGGCGGTTTTGGCACGCGGTTAAGCGAAGAGACCGAATTAAAGCCTAAGCCTATGGTAGAGATAGGAGAGAAGCCGATTCTCTGGCACATCATGAAGATCTATTCGGCTTACGGGTTTAACGATTTTGTGCTTTGCCTGGGTTACAAGGGGTATATTATTAAGGAATATTTTGTTAATTATTTCACCCATCAGTCGGATATTACGGTTGATATAGAGAATAATAAGATTGAGGTCCATCGCCGTAAGCTTGAGCCGTGGAAGGTTACCCTGATTGATACCGGTATCGATACGTTTACCGCTTTAAGAATTAAAAAAGTCAAAGAGTATGTCGGCGATAAAACGTTTATGCTTACTTATGGCGACGGCGTGGGTGACATCGATGTACGGCAATTACTGCGGTTTCATAAAAAAAGCGGAAAATATGCGACCGTAACCGCAGTCCAGCTTCCCGGAAGGTTTGGAACATTGGCGTTACGCAAGGATGACGCTGTTTCTTCTTTTCAGGAAAAACCGAAAAGCGACGGCAGCTGGATAAACGGCGGTTTTTTTGTGCTGGAGCCGGAAATATTCCGATATTTAGGCGATGATAACATCCTATGGGAAAAAGGGCCGATCGAACATATAGCGGCAGACGGCCAGTTAACTGCGTACCGCCATCATGGTTTTTGGAAACCCATGGATACGTTAAGAGACAAAAATGAGCTTGAGAAATTATGGCAGAGCGGCAATCCGCCATGGAAGGTGTGGAAATAATCGATACGCATGGATAAACATTTTTGGACTAATAAACGTATTTTAATAACCGGCTATGACGGGTTTTTAGGGTCTTGGTCGACAAAAGCTTTGATTGACCGAGAGGCTGATGCTGCCGGTATTGATAAGGCTATTAGCAAATCGCGGATTACCGCTAAAACCCGGACCATACTGGGTTGGAAACCAAAGTATACCTTGCGGCAAGGCTTAGATAAAACGATACAGTGTTATCGGGAGCATATCTAAGTTTGGGGAAGGAATCTATCCGTTTTTAGATAATGAAAATTTTTTTAAAAGTATGATCGTCAAGCTCGTGTTTGATCATGGAGGTAATCATATGCCAAACACTAAATATAAAACTCATTTGTATGAGACCAAAGTATTGCGTGCATTGCGAACGCTCAAGCATGAGCCGTTTGGAAAGATTGTTGTACCATGTGTTTTTGATGGCCTGCGGTATAAACTTATTCTTCTTACTGCGGAGTGCAGGCATCGGAAAAATTTAATGCATGAGCTAGGGCGATGGCGTAAAGAGAACGAAGAGTGGTTTCCTGCTAAGTTTAAGATTACTACACTAAGGACTACCAAATGGTTTAAAGAAAAAGTCATCGGAGCGCCTGACCGGCTTTTGTTTCTAATCAAAGTTCGTAATCGGTATATCGGCCACGTAGGGCTTTTCAGGTTTGATTTTCGTCAAAAAATGTGCCAAATCGACAATATATTACGTGGTAAACCGGGATACCCCGGTATTATGGGTAACGCTATTCTGCATATGATTGATTGGGGTAAAAAACAGTTGGGCCTGGTTGCTTATACTCTTCGTGTTGCTTCTGATAATAAACGGGCATGCCGTCTTTATGGGCGGTTGGGTTTTGTTGAGTATAAGCGTATTCCTTTAATTCAAATAGCGGGCAAAGATGGTTTGGAATGGGTAGACGCGCCGAAGGGATATACTAAAAAAATCAAGCGGTATGATATGCATATGAAACGAAGCAGCCGGTAACCGCGGGTAGGATATCAAGAGAGGATATATGCAGGTTAATGCACGTATAGACGAGATTGTTCAATCAGAGATACGGGCGATGTCCATTGAATGTGATAAAGTGGGTGGTATCAATTTATCACAGGGCATTTGCGATTTAGCGTTGCCGCGGCTTGTGCGGGAGGGTGCTAAAGACGCTATCGACGCGGGGATTAATCAATATACGCGCTATGATGGTATTTTTGAATTACGAAAAGCTATCGCGGTAAAATTGAAAAAATATAATAAGATTAATGCCGATCCGGAAAAGAATATCGTTGTTTCATGCGGTGCGACCGGTGCTTTTTATTCTGCCTGTCTTGCGCTTCTTAACCCCGGCGATGAAGTGATTATTTTTGAGCCTTACTATGGATATCACGTCAACACGCTTTTGGCGGTCGGCGCAAAGCCGGTGTATGTCCGCACTATGCCGCCGGATTGGACATTCGATATGAGTTCGTTGGAAAAGCTGGTTACGCCAAGGACAAAAGGGATCATGATCAATACTCCAGGAAATCCTTCCGGCAAGATATTTTCGCAAAATGAATTGCAGGCGCTTGTGCAGTTTGCCGTTGCACGCGACATGTTTATTTTTACTGATGAAATATATGAGTATTTTGTGTATGATGGTTTTTCTCATATAAGTCCGGGTTCGCTGTCCGGTATCCAGGATAGAGTGATAACCATCTCGGGTTATTCAAAAGTGTTTAGTATCACGGGGTGGCGTATCGGGTATTGTGTATGCCATGAGAAATGGGCTCAGTCTATAGGGTATATAAATGATTTGGTGTATGTCTGCAGCCCTGCCCCTCTTCAAATGGGCGTTGCCAGGGGTATAGAGGGGCTATCGGATGATTTTTATGCGAATTTATGCGTTGAGTATGCGCGTAAACGAAATAAAATATGTGATGTGTTGCATAAAATAAACCTTACGCCGTTTATTCCTCGGGGAGCGTATTATGTGCTTGCCGATGTCGGCGCTGTTCCGGGGAAAACCAGTAAAGAGAAGGCAAGGTATATACTTAACACCGTAGGGGTTGCGTCGGTACCCGGTTCTGCATTTTATCATGATTGTGCCGGCGATGATCTGGTGCGATTTGTTTTTGCCAAAAAAGATGCGCAGCTTGATGAGGCATGTCGGAGACTGCAGAAGCTTAGGCTATAACAAAGGGGGATTGTATATGAACAAGAAAATAAGTTTTGCGGGCCCATGGATAACGCAAAAAGAAATTGACTATGTGCTCGAGGCAGTTAAAAACGGGTGGTATCAAACATTTGATATGCATATAAAGAAACTGGAGCGCGCGGTTGCTGAGTATTTGGGCGTTCAGTACACTCTCGCGACACATTGCTGTACGGTGGCGCTTCATTTGGCTACAGCCTCTATAGGGTTAAAGCCGGGCGATGAGGTTATCTGCACTGATTTTAGCTGGGTTGCTACCGCTCATGCAATTCTTTATACCGGCGCAGTTCCGGTGTTTGTCGATATCGATCCGGATTCATGGTGCATAGAACCGCGCGCGATAGAAAAAGCCATAACAGATAAGACGAAGGCTATTATGCTGGTGCATTGTTTTGGCCATCCGGCACAGATGGATGAAATTATGAATATAGCAAAAAAATATAATCTGCGTGTCATTGAGGACGCGGCCCCTTCTTTGGGTTCCGAGTTTAAGGGGCAAAAGACGGGGACATTCGGCGATATCGGGTGTTTTAGCTTTCAGGGCGCAAAAATAGCGGTCAGCGGCGAGGGCGGAATTTTCGTCACCAATAATAAAGAGTTATATCAGAAAGCAGTCCTGCTTAGTAATATGGGCCGCACAGATTCAAAAGCTGTTTTTTGGTCGGATATGCTGGGGTATCAATATACGATTGCTAACCTGACTGCGGCGCTTGCTCTTGCGCAGGTGGAGCGTATCGAGGAATTAGTCGCTAAGAAACGAGAGATATTCTCGTGGTATTACGCGCGGCTTAAGGATGTGCCGGGGATAAAGATCATCAAAGAAAAAAAGGATTGTAAAAGTAATTACTGCTATCCTTCGATTCTTTTGGAGGATGGTATTTCAGTGCAACGTGACGAAATATTAAAACATTTCAGGGAGCATAATATACATTGCCGTCCTGCTTTTCCCCGGATGAGTTCATTCCCCATGTATACGCGGCGCTTCCCTAATCCCGTGGCGGAAAAGGTTGAGAAAAGAGGTATTTCGCTGGCTTCAGCTGCGGATATCACTGAAAAAGATGTTGATTTTGTCTGTCGTACATTTTGTGCGCTTTTGAAATGAAACCATTTGCTTTATTATATAGAAAAATTAATGGAAAATAAATAATCGATGATTAAACTTTCCGATTATATAACAAAACGGTTGGTCGAGTTTGGGATAAAAGATGTTTTTATGATATCCGGCGGCGGCGCTATGCATCTGGTTGATTCTATTGGCAGGCAAAAGGGCCTGCGTTATATTTGCAACCATCATGAGCAGGCCTGTGCGATTGCCGCTGAAGGATATTTTAGAGCCAGTAACAAAATGGCTGCGGTAGTTGTTACCAGCGGCCCGGGCGGCACAAATTGTTTAACCGGGGTGATCGGCCAGTGGCTTGATTCTATCCCGGTAATATATATTAGCGGCCAGGTTAAGCAGGAAACTACTATAGAATCTTGTCGGGAGCTTGGTTTGCGCCAGTTAGGGGATCAGGAAATAAATATTGTCGATATTGTACGCCCGGTCATCAAGTACGCGGCAATAATTTCAAAGCCCGGCGATGTGAGGTTTCATCTGGAAAAAGCTTTTTTTATGGCTATGAGCGGGCGGCCCGGGCCGGTATGGCTTGAGGTACCGCTTAATATTCAATCAGCGATGGTTCATGAACGAGAACTCGAAGGATATGTGGATGCGGTAAACAGTACGAAGTTAACCGTAAGCGAAAAAGATATATCTTTTGTGGTTAAAAAATTAAACTTTGCTCAACGGCCTTTGATCGTAGCGGGGCATGGAATAAAGCTTGCCGGTGCGGTATATGCCTTTAATAAATTAATAAAAAAGTTAAAGGTTCCGGTTGTGACGACGTTTAACGGTTTTGATATTATGGCTTCCGACGATCCTTTGTTTATTGGACGAATAGGCACGCTGGGAACCCGGGCCGGTAATTTTGCTCTGCAAAACGCGGATGTGGTTTTAGAAATCGGTACACGAAATAATATACGGCAGATAAGTTATAACTGGGATTCTTTTGCTAAGGAAGCCTTTAAGGTCATTGTGGATGTCGATGCGGCGGAACTGCAAAAACCCACAGTTAAACCGGATATGGCTGTTAATTGTGATGCTGCGGTGTTTATACATGAACTTCAGCGTGGCTTTAACGCGCTGGCTGTCATTGACCGTCAAAAATGGTTACGCTGGTGTATAAAACGTAAGCTCAACTATGATGTTGTTTTGCCGGATTATGCCAAGGTAAAAAAATTTATACAACCGTATTATTTTGCCCGTACGCTGACTCGTATCTTGGATCGCGACGATGTGGTTGTTGCCGGAAACGGCACCGCTTGTATAACTCTTTTTCAAGCCGGCATCGTAAAAAAAGGGCAGAAAATATTTTGGAATTCAGGCTGCGCTTCTATGGGGTATGATTTACCTGCGGCTATAGGAGCCTGTTTTTCCGGCAAAGGCAAGCGGGTGATCTGCCTTGCCGGAGACGGCAGTCTACAGATGAATATCCAGGAATTTCAGACTATCGTCCATCATAAACTGCCCTTGAAATTATTTGTTTTAAACAACCAGGGGTATGTCTCTATACAACAGACTCAGGACGCGTTTTTTGACGGTAATCGCGTAGCCTGTTGCCCTAAGACCGGCGTCAGTTTTCCGGATATTGTTGCTGTGGCAAAGGCCTATGGCCTTCGTGCGTTACGGCTGCATTCTCATAAGGGTCTGGAACGTACTATCACAATGTTTTTAGCGGAAAAGGGGCCGGGGGTTTGTGAGATAGTATTGACTCCAGGATATATCTTTAGCCCAAAAACTTCTTCTAAAAAGCTTTCCGATGGCAGGATAGTGTCGAGTTCTTTGGATGATATGTATCCGTTTCTTGAACGAAAAGAATTTTTGTCGAATAAGATACAGGGAAACATAGGATAAAAAATGTTGCAATCAATGGTGCGGGGATGCCCGATAAAGGGAGATCGTCATGAATAATTTAGAAATTCAAATGGTTGAGTCGTTAAAGGAATTGAAGGGCAAATATGGGGCAGTCAGCGTCAAGGCAGAATTTGAAGCTGAGGGTACCCGGTTAGAAGAATTGTTGCGTTTAAAGGAGATCTGCATGAGCGCCGGGGTGAAGGTGGCCTTAAAAATCGGCGGTTGCGAATCATTGCGGGATATACTGGAATCAAAGGTGGTAGGCGTGGATGTCTTGGTGGCGCCTATGGTGGAAACCGCGTATGCTTTACGTAAATATTTGCAGGCTGTGGCGAAAGTTTTTTCAGCCGAAGAGATTAAAGATCTAGCCATACTTACCAACATAGAAACTGCTACGGCGATTGAAAATTTCAAAGCGATGCTGGCAATACCCGAAATTCATCTGCTTAAGGGCATAGTGATCGAACGGTACGATCTTTTTAGTTCAATGGGTAGGGGGGAGGATTATCTTGATAGCAAAGAATTGAATGAAATCGTCGGCAGTGTTTGTTCGTTAGCCAAAAAAATGAATTTAGCGTGCTATGTCGGCGGCGGCGTCTCGGCTCAGCATATCTCTTTATTTAAAACGATAGAGTGCCTGGATTTTTATGAAACCCGCAAGGTTTGTTTTGATGCTAGAGCAGCTTTTAAAACCGATGCGGAAAAGGGCATTTTAAAGGCGCTTGGTTTTGAACTTCTTTGGATAAAAAATAAATTAAATTTTAATAATGGCATTCAAGCTACCGATGTGGCGAGAATGAATACTCTTGAACAAAGTTATCGCAAGGCTATCGATGAGCTGATTTGATGTAGCCCGGAGGATACTATGAACGCGACAGAAAAAGATATGGTGCTTGCATTACGGGAGTTGATCGCAACGTATCACGTAGAAGGCGTAAAGGCTGAGTTTGAAGCAGAAGGTACCCGCATTGAAGAAATGATGCGGTTGAAGGAGATTTGTCTGGCGGCGGGAGCTAAGGTGACGCTTAAAATCGGCGGTTGCGAAGCTTTGCGGGATATGTATGATGCGCGTTCGATCGGCGTGGACGTTTTGGTGGCGCCTATGGTAGAAACGGCGTTCTCATTGCGTAAATACTTGCGGGCAGTAGCGAATGTTTTTCCCGAAGACGAGCAGGCGCGGGTAGATTTTTTGGTGAATATCGAGACTGAGACTGCGGCTAAAAATTTTGATGAGATGATGAATATCCCTGAGTTTTCCATGCTTGGCGGGGTAGTCATGGGGCGTGTCGATTATACCGGTTCGATGAATCTTGACCGTAAGGCTGTCGATAGCGAGCGTGTTTTTAACGATACTAAAGCCCTTTTGACAAAAGCAAAATCGAAAGGATTGACTTGCGTGGTCGGCGGTGCGATTGCGGTCGATTCTTTGCCGTTTTTACGCGATCTTGGCGTATTGGCCGATCGCTATGAGACGCGCAAAGTCTGCTTTAACTGTCCCGGCGCGCTTGGTCCCGACGCGGATAAGGGTATTTTAAAAGCAGTGTGGTTTGAATTGTTATGGCTAAAGAACAAACGCAGTTATTATAAGACTATTGCGGAAGAAGACGAGAAGCGTATTGCAATGCTGGAAGAACGCTTCAGCCATGTATAGGGGCCTACAAAATAGAGCGGAGGCGAGAATGCAAAAAAAAATAAAACGAGTCGCTTTGATTACAGGGGCTTCACGCGGAATCGGCGCGGCTATTGCCCAACGATTGTCGCGAAACGGTATTTGCGTTCTCGCGCCTACCCACCAACAACTCGATATTTCCAGTACGCGTGCGATTAGGAAGTTTTTGACGGGTTTAAAGAAGCCGGTGGATATTTTAGTCAATAATGCCGGTATTAATGTGCTTGGCGGCATCGAAGAATTAAGCGATAAAGCTATAAGCCGGATGATGCAAGTCAATTTGCTGGCGCCGCTTGAATTAATCCGTGGCCTGGCGCCGGCGATGGCTAGGCGCGGATATGGGCGGATTTTAAATATTAGTTCGATTTGGAGTATGGTCACCAAGCCCCGCCGTGTCACGTATTCAATGACTAAATCCGGTATCAATGGGCTGACGCGCACATTGGCAGTGGAGTTAGCGGCAAAAAATGTTTTAGTCAATGCTTTGGCTCCGGGATATGTGAATACTGAATTGACCAGGCAGAATAATTCATCACAAGAGATAGAGGCGATCAGGAAGACCATTCCGGTCGGCCGTTTGGCTGAGCCGGCTGAGATAGCTGAGGTTGCCGGGTTTTTAGTTTCAGAAAAAAATACCTATATTACAGGGCAAGTCATCATGGTCGATGGAGGATTTGTATGTCTGTGATTACGATTCATTCGAATATTCGTGATTACAGAGTTGATTTTGGCAGCGCGGCCGGGTATTTATCAAAAACTATTAGGAATCGTCAGCCTAGTTTTTTTATTGTTGATAATGCTGTTTGGAAGCTATACAAGGATTCAGTTTTAAAATGTTTACCGCGGTGCGATGTTATGGTCCTGTCGATTGGCGAGGATAAGAAAATCCTGGATAGTGTTTTGCGTATTTATGATGCCTTGATCGCTCGGTCGGCAAAGCGGAATATGACCATGGTTACGATAGGCGGTGGGATTGCGCAGGATATAAGCGGATTCGCCGCTTCGACGCTATACCGGGGTATTGAATGGATATTTTTGCCGACAACTCTTTTGGCTCAGTGTGATAGTTGCATCGGCGGTAAAACTTCCCTTAATTATAAGCGCTTTAAGAATATTGTCGGTACATTTTATCCGCCGATTGAAGTTTTTATCGATATCTCCTTTTTGACAACGCAAAAAAAGATTGATTATTTCAGCGGGTTAGGCGAAGTGGTTAAACTTGATATTATGGGCGGCGAGAAGGCGACTAGGGGTTTGATAGAATGTTTGCCTGAGATGATAAAACGCGACAATAAAGTTATGGCGGTTATGATTAAGAAAACGTTAGCAATCAAGAAAAGTTATATCGAAAGAGATGAATTCGATTCAGGTTTACGGAACCTTTTAAATTATGGACATTGTTTTGGCCATGCGATTGAAAGTGTTTCAAGATTTGAAATTCCGCATGGGCAAGCAGTCGTCGCCGGCATGATGCTGGCGAACATTATCTCCTATCGAAGAGGAATTATGTCTCAAAAATTTCACACGTTTGTAATGGATGAGTTGTTGCGTCCCGCGTTAGTTGTTAAGGTTAAGGCAGGATATCTTCAAGCGGACGCGATTATCGGTGCCATGAGGAACGATAAAAAACGAGTGGGGGATAAACTATCGGTCGTTATGCTGCGAGACGGCTATAAGCTTGTCAAGGTTAATGATGCAGGGTTTGATGAAGTTAGCGCAGCCTTGGCAGATTTTGTTTTTGAGTAAATATTACCTTATTAATTCTATGAACCAAGAAAATATTTTTCGCGAGAAGATACTAAAATTGGTAAAAAAATATTATTCAGCCAAGCCCGAAGAAAAATTTATTCCCGGCAAAACTTACATCAACTACGCCGGCAGGGTTTACGACAAAAAAGAGTTAACCGCCCTGGTAGATTCGTCTCTGGACTTCTGGCTTACTGCCGGCAGATACGCGCGGGAATTTGAAAAAAAGCTCAGCAATTTCCTGGGTGTCGAATATTGCTTGCTGTGTAATTCCGGTTCCTCCGCTAATTTATTGGCGGTTTCGGCTTTAACATCACCGTTGTTAAAAAGCAGGCAGCTTAAACCTGGGGACGAGGTCATTACTACCGCTTGCGGTTTTCCCACGACTTTAAATCCGATATTGCAAAATAACCTGATTCCTGTTTTTGTTGATATTGAGCTGGGAACGTATAATACCGATGCGGCAAAGATAGAGGCGGCAATAAGCAAGAAAACAAGAGCTATTTTTTTAGCGCATACATTAGGCAATCCTTTCGATTTAACCGCGGTTAAGAAAATCGCAAAGAAATATAAAATATGGTTGATCGAGGATAATTCCGACAGTCTCGGCTCAAAATACCGGGGAAGATATACGGGGGCTTTTGGGGATATTTCTACCTGCAGTTTTTTCCCGGCACATCATTTAACTATGGGAGAGGGCGGCGCGGTATTAACCAGCAATCCGCTATTGCGTAAAATTATTCTTTCTTTTCGCGATTGGGGCAGGGATTGCTGGTGTGAAACCGGTTGTGACAATACTTGCGGCAAGCGCTTCGCCCAAAAATTAGGCAGTCTTCCTTACGGCTACGACCATAAATATGTTTATTCCCATATAGGCTATAACTTAAAAGTTACCGATATGCAGGCGGCAATCGGCTGCGCCCAGCTTGAGAAACTACCAAAATTCATCGCCGCGCGAAAAAATAATTACGCCTATTTATATATCCATTTAAAAAAGTATGAAAAATATTTTATTTTACCGCGCCGGCTTAAGGAAGCTGGGCCGAGCTGGTTTGGTTTTCCTATTCTGGTGCGCGAGGCCGCGCCGTTTTCCCGCGCCGATATCGTCGGCTATTTAGAAAGCAATAAAATCGCCACGCGCATGCTTTTTGGCGGTAATTTGCTCCGGCAGCCGGCATACCAAAATATAAAATACCGCGCCGCCGGTAAATTAAATAATACCGATTTAGTAATGAATAATTTATTCTGGATCGGGGTTTATCCCGGGATAACGGGAGAGAAAAGGAAGTATATCGTTGATGTTTTTGATGCTTTTTTTGCCGGCAAACTGTTTCGCGGTTTTTGCGAAACAGTTTGAGCGCCATCAGTATCTTATGTATAAAAAAATAGCGTTTTTAGAGGTATATATTGCTTTAGCATGTGTCGCTATTTTTAACTTGCCTCGTTATATCCCGCCGTCTGCTATTGTTGTTTCCGACGCTCTTGACTATGGGTTCAACAATCAGGCGGCAGTTTTTTCCACGGCAATATTTATTTTGTTGATAACGCTGGTGGTTTGGCTTTTGTTTGAGATAAAAGACCGGCCCGTTCTTTTAACGCCGGGCGAACACGGCGAGAATATTTCTTTTCGGCATTTTGTATATATAGGCTTGATATATTTTTTCTGCGTAGCGCTGCTCTACTATTTAACCGGCGGGAGGATAGGTTATGGAGAAATGGCTTATCTTTTCGATCGCGTTAGATTAACGCTGGCCAACTACATTCCCTATCGCGATTTTACATATGAGCACGGCGCAATTTTTTTATATGCGCCCGCGTATTTATTCAATGCTTTAAAAATATTCGGCGTTGATTTAAAAACAACATGTTATCTGGCTTATTTGCTGTTTTGTTTTTTTGGTTTATACCTCTTGTTTTTCTTAGTTAATGCCCTTGCCGCCGGAAAAAAAGAGAAAACTCTTATCTTTTATTTATTTTCCTTAGCGGCGCTTCCCTTATCTTTGGGGATACAGTATACGTTTGTTAGATTTTTATTTTCTTACGCAAGCTTGGTTTTTCTGGACCGTTTTATTGCCGCCGGCGACAAAAATAAATTGAAAACAACTGTAATCGCGGTTTACGCCTTTGTCTTAGGATTATTGAATATTCTAATCTCGCCGGAGATCGGCGCGGCATTCTTTGTTTCCCTCGTTTTTTATTTTGTTCTCTTGTCGTTTTTTCGCGATCGAAAATTTCTTTATCCGCTTATCGTTTTGATTGTATCCGGCGCATTGTTGTTTTTTGCCTTTGCGAAAACAAATTATTTTTCTCGAATGATAGCGCATGCAGCTGGCATAGGCGCTTTCCCTATCATTCCTTCGCCGTCGATTTTAATATATCTGGCGAGTCTTTTTTATGTTGTGGCGGTACAGCTGTCTAATTTCATAAAATACCGGAAAAACATTTTTTCTTGCGCCCTGGTTTTTTTGAGTTTTTCCTTGATGCCGGCCGCGTTAGGCCGGTGCGACCCCGGCCATATTTTTTTCTACGGCTCCGGACTATTTTTGACGGCGCTTATCATGGTTTACCATATATCGCGAAAAGCGTTCCAGATTTACGCGTTATCATTCGGCATAATTTTTTGCGTCGCCATGCTGGAAAGCGGCCTTAATTATAGCCGTCCGGCGATTTTCTATTATTTAAGATCAAAGGCGTATTCGATGAAAGAACTGGCGGACACCTATCGGGATTTTGACAAGGTGCTTAAGAAATATAAAAAAGTCGCAACGCCTTTTACTGTTTCGGAGGAGCTATCCGATTATTTATATCTTCGCGATAAATATGTACCCGAATATTTTTGCGGCCTTACCGGCGTCGGCACGAAAGCAGAGATAAATAGAAAAATCGAGCAGTTGAAAGATGCGTCTCATTATGTTATTTTAATAAGCCGTGGCGTATGGGATGACGGCGTTGCCAATATGGCATGGGGGATGACGGGAAAATCCATCGCGGAGTTGTTTTTTTACCCTTTTTTCTACGATGCTAAGATACGAGATACGCTTAAATTGTATTCCGGCATCGACCGGTATATTTTTAGTAATTACAAAGCTGTTCATCTTATTGATGATTATGTTGTTCTTGAGCGGCGGTAGCCAGAGTGTCAACGGGCAGTAAAATATCATTTGAGGTGAATGATAATGGATAAAAGATTTTGGCGCAATAAAAATGTTTTAATAACCGGTTATGAAGGTTTTTTGGGCTCTCACCTGACGAAAGCGCTTATCGCCGGCGGCGCGCGCGTGGCCGGCGTGGATATTTTAACGCATCGCAAAGAAACAATCCTTTCCGCCGGCGATTTACGGATGATCAAGGTTTATCAAGGGAGCGTTGCCGACTTCGCGTTTATGAAAAAGGTTATGACGAATGATAATATTGAGATTATTTTTCATCTCGCGGCTAAAGCGCTGGTCAATGATTGTCTTAAAAGCCCCCGGGAATGTTTTTCCGCCAATATCGAAGGGACATGGAATATTCTTGAAGCGGCAAGGGGCACGCCGGGAGTAAAAGCGCTTGTCGTCGCTTCCAGCGATAAGGCTTACGGAAGCCATAAAAAACTTCCTTATAAAGAAAATGCTCCTTTGGCCGGCAATCACCCTTATGATGTGTCTAAGAGCTGCGCGGATTTAATCGCCGGCGCGTATTATAATACCTATGGCGTGCCGGCTGCGGTTACCCGGTGCGGCAATATCTACGGCCCGGGCGATTTTAATTTTTCCCGGGTGGTGCCGGACGCGGTGAGGTGCGCTATCCTGGGCAAGACTTTTAATATCCGCAGCGACGGTAAATTTACCCGCGATTATATTTACGTCGACGATATCGTGGAAGGGTATTTGCTTTTAGGGCAGCAGTTGCGGATAAAAAGGTTGGCCGGCGAGGCGTTTAACTTCAGCGATGAGAATCCCCTTACCGTAATCGATTTGGTAAAAACCATTTACCGCGCTTGTGGTACGGTTCCCGCTTATAAAATTCTGGGTAAAGCAAGATACGAAATAAAGCATCAGTACCTGTCATCCGGGAAAGCGAGAAACGTTTTAAAGTGGGAACCGCGGTATAGTTTAAACGACGGCTTGAAAAGAACAATCGAATGGTATGGCAAGTATCTTAAGGTAAGCGGGTTTTAGATAAATATCCATGGGCGGGTCGATCAATGCGCCGTATCAATTCCAGCACTGACAAATATTATACATTTATTTTAGCCGCGATAATCGTTTTCGCGTTTTTTATCCGGCTTTATAATATCACTTTTCCCGCCATCGGTTATCATAATGTCAAAGAGCATGAGATGATCAGCGTTGCTAAAAACATGCTCAAGCGCGGCGATTTTTTTTCGCGGTACGCGGATTTTCATTACGGCCTGGAGGTTAATCCCAAAAAAATCGATTTATTTCCCGGCGGCCACATTACGATGTGGCAGACTGCTCTTTGCCTTAAATTATTCGGCGAAAATAACTTTCTGGCTGCCGCGCGGACGATTAACGTCTTATTTTTTCTTGTCGGTATCGTCCTGGCGTTTAAGATCACCGTTCTTTTAACCCAATCAAAACCATTAGGGTTATTAACCGCGTTTGTTTTGAGTATTTTTCCGCTGAGTATATTTTTCGCGCGTAATTTACAGCCGGAATGCCCGGCTTTTACGGGAATGCTTGCCTGCGTCTATTTTTATTTACGCTTTGCGACCGTTCTTGAATTCCGATATCTGTTTTTTTCGATTCTTTGCGCGGTTTTTGTTTTTGTTTGTAAGTTATCTTTCCTCATCTGTTTTATCCCTCTGCTGTTTATAATCCCCTATCGCCGGCTTTGGGATAAATACCATTTGCTGGGGCTGGCGCGGAATATTTTTCTAACCTTAACTCCCTTGATCGCCGTGGCGGCGATTTTTTGGTTTGGCAAGGAGTTGAGTTTCCGGATATCGGAAGGCCGGATAAATCTGCTGGAAATCTTTTCCGCCTCCTATTGGCATAATTACGGCGTGAAAATTTTTTTATATACGGTTAAAGAAAGTTATACGGTTTTTTTTACCATGGCCGGCCTTTTAGGTTATTATATGGCCGTACGCAACCGTCAAAATGTTTTATTGCGGCGTTTTCTTTTTGGCTGGTTGGCCGCGCTGGTTGTCTATTGCATGGGGCTTTCTGATTATATAAATCAGCATAGTTATTACCAGATGCCGTTTATGTTTATTCCGGCATTTTCAAGCGCCTACGCGTTATATTATCTCGGCCGGGGCGTTAATCGTCTAATATCCCATCTGGGAACCGCGCTGGTAATCTTATTTTTTGTTTCTGCCATACCGGCGATTTATATTTCGTTATGGGAGCATTATTGCACCATTTTTAGCGGCATGGACGCTGCCGGATCTTTTATCCGTAATCATACCCGGCCGGAAGAACGCTTTTTTTTGAATACCTGGTGCCAGCACGTGGGTATTTCTACCTATGCCGATCGGAAGTGCGGCTGGGTAAAGACTCTGGAAGAATTCAAAGAAAAAGAAAAACTATTTAATATACGCTTCGCGGTGTTTTATCCCAAGGCATATTATAACGAAAATACCCCTCAGGATATCAAAAAATATATAAACGACCATTACCATGTCGTATATGTAGGTTTTATAATCCTGTATAGAGACTCCCGGAGTAAATATTATAATCTGCAAGATGAACCGATAGTGCTGATTTTGCAAAAAGGTGGGGCGTATGATTATCAGGCCTTTATTAAAGATAGGTCTCCGGTATTGGAGAAAGAGTATCGCGCTTTTGACTTAAGAGTGCTTTATCAAGCGTTCAGGGATGACTAAATCACCAACGAAGGTGGCGGTGATTCACTACGGAAAAATATACGATGATTGTCGAAGCTGTTATCACCGCTTATAATGAAGAAGAAAATTTGGGAGAATTGTTTAGCCGCTTGAACGCTGCGCTTCGTAAACTCGGCGTTACGGCGAAATTTTTGTTTGTTGTTGATGGAAATCATAGGGGGGTTGAGGTTCTCGAAGAAACCGCCCGCCGGGAGGATATCAAGGATTTGCGTATTATTTATTCAGAAGTTCCGGCCGGCGCCGGCCGCGCTTGCCGGACCGGTTTGGAAAATATATCAAAAGATTGCGATTGCGTTCTCATGATGGACGCCGACCTCAACCACCAGCCGGAGGAGTTGGGATATTTTTTCGATGCATTGAAAGGCACCGGGGCGGATATCGTAATCGGCTCCCGCTATGTAAAGGGCGCCAGGATTTACGGCATGCCGGCGTGGAAACTTTTCTTGAGCAAGCGGGTTAACGACTTCTTAACTGTTTTTGCGGCGTTGCGGGTCCGCGATAAAACTTCCGGGTACCGATTGATCAGGCGCGGCGTTGTGGAGAAAATTACGCCTTTACTGGCCGCGAAAAAATTTGATTTTTATGTCGAATTTCTGGCGCGCGCCCATTGGCTGGGGTATGCCATGCGCGAGGTGCCGATTACCTTTATTAACCGAAAGCGCGGGTTTTCCAAAATGAAAAAGCTCGATACTCTTTTCAGTTATCTTAAGCTGTTTTTCCGGATTAAAAAGATTGAGCCGCGAAACTGACGGAATAGGAGAGCCGGCTGGGATATTATGAAGCTTGTCGCTACGAACCGCAAGGCGCGGCATGATTACGAGATCCTGGATATTTTCGAAGCGGGACTGGTCCTTAAAGGGAGCGAAGTCAAATCTTTAAGGACGAAGAATTGCTCGATTGAGGAAAGCTTTGCCCTCGTGGAGAACGGCGAAGTTGTCCTTTATAATATGCATATCCCTGAGTTCGAAAAGGCCTCTTATTTTAAAGCCGAACCTACGCGTAAACGTAAGCTTCTGTTGAATAAAAAAGAAATAAAACGTATCAATGGTTTAACGATGCAGAAGGGCTTAACCATAATTCCGCTTCGGGCCTATTTTAACGATAAGGGATTCGCCAAGATGGAAATAGCCTTAGCCAAGGGGCGTAAAATTTACGACAAACGCAAAAAACTGCATGAGGAAATCACCCGCAAGGAAATCAAATTCAGCCTTAACCGGAAAAATATCTGAAGATATTTTTCCGGTTAAATCGCATTAAATAATTTTCGCTGAAGCGAAAATTATTTAATAAGCAGCAACGCGGTGATTCCCGCGCCGGTAAAAAATAAAGGCGCAGTCCACGCGCCGAGAATGGGCAGGATTACTCCGGTTTTGGCGAGGTTGACGCTGACGGTATTTACGAAGTAATATAAGAATCCGCAAAGAAATCCCACCCCCAGTGAAGAGAGGGATGCTTTGCGTTTTTTTATTTCCAGCGCCAGGGGTATGGCCCCGATAATAAGAAATAAATGCGCGAACGGCTGCGATATTTTATAGTTGAAATCAACGAGCATATCGGAAAACAGGTTGGTTGCTTTCATTTTTTTCAGGCGGCGCATTTCTTTTTTAAGATTCCTTAACGAAGAGAACTGCGCGTAGATACTTTTTTTAAAAATCAATTCGTCGGGCTTTTCATCCAGTTCGATGATTTTCTCTTTATACTGCGAGGGGACTCCCAGCATGTTGCCGTCGCTGTCCAGCTTATACTCATAGATATCTTCACCTACCCATTTTTTACCCCGGTAGACTATTTTTTTGCACATCATTCTCCGGGAGATATTTTTTTTATCGTTTTCATTAAAAATTATACTTTCGTAAAGAGTTTTGTCCTTGGGCGAAAATCTCTCTACGAAAAATATCGTATCGCCGGAATGAAAGGCTAATTTGTTTTCATCGCGCGAATGGGAAATATCTCTTTTAATAAATTTCATTTTCAGCTCTTCCGCGCCTTTCTGCGAGCCGGCGAGTAATGTTTCCTGGGCGAAGAGGGCGGCCGCCGAGACGGTAAACGCTAAGAAAAATACGGGTAAGGCAAGTTTGACCAGGCTTATCCCCGAAGCGCGTATGGTTAAAACCTCGTTATTTCTATTCAGTTCGCCGAAGGAGTATAAGACGCCGATCAGCAGGGCGTAGGGGCTTGTCTGCATGATTATTAAGGGAAGCATAAAAAGGTAGTATTTAACTACTGCTCCGATGGGAGGTTTCGCCTGCAGGATATCGGAGAGATTGGAAAAGGCATCGGCAATAAAATAGAGCCCGATCGTTACTGCCAGCACGAACAGGTATGCCCGGGTGATGCTTTTCAGGATATATTTATCTAATATACGCATAATGAGACTTCGTCGTAATGAAACTTGTCCCGCCGTATTGTGGTGGGACGTAGTTGAATTAGCAAGCCTGAAAGGCGCCGCGCGAGGCGGTAGTCGAATTATCCAGCACTAATTTTGCCGCGGCAAAATTAGTGCTGGATATACCTAAACCGTAAAGCTCAATTGGTTATAATTCACTTTTCCTGCGCAAAATGACTACCCGATGTTCTTCCGCATTAAAAACGCGCCGACGGCGCCGATGATTATATTGGGCAGCCACATACCCAGCGCCGGCGTGATTTTACATGATTCCGCCAGGGATTGGCCCAGCATCATCAGCATGTAGTAAATCCCGGCGGTCAAAAAGGCGATGCCGAAATTGATTGATTTTTCCCGGTGTTTTATGGAAAATGACGCGCCGTAGGCGAGAAACGCGAAAATAATCGGAGAAAAGGAGAAACTTATCCGTTTATGGAATTCCGTTTCCAGTTCTACCGGTTTTATGCCTTTTCTTTTTAAACGTTTTATCTCATCTTTCAGTTCTTGCGAAACCATATCGCTGGGTTTTTTTACAATCGAGTTTTTCTTTTCGATGTGAATATCGACAAACGATACTTTGAAATTCAACCGGTATAATTCCCTTTTATTTTTCGGGTTTGGTTCGTCCCGGAAACCTTCTTCAAGCTTTATCCTCATCCAGTCGCCGTCAACCGCGAATTCTCCCCGCTTGGCAAAAGTTACTTTATTCACCCCTTTAACCCGGTCGGTTTCGTAAATAAAGACATTTTTTAATTTGTTGTCTTCTTTGTCGGAGACATAGATGACGTAATCGGCGAAGTTTTCCAGGAATACCCCCGGCTCGATAACGTTGGCCATGCTTTGCGAGCAAACGCCGCTGGTGTAGTTGCGATAATTATAATGCGCGGTCGGGATGAACCGGTTGTTTAACAGAAAAATAAATAAAGCAAGGATCGCGGCAAGGATTAAAAAAATATTCAATATCCGCAGCGGCGATATTCCCGTGGCGGATATTGCTGTCATCTCGTTATCGCTGATCAGCCGGCCCATGACCAGCAGGATTCCCAGGAGAAAAGACAGGGGCAGGATAAATCCCAGAAGATAGGGCACGGCAAAGGAAAATATTTTTAGGGCGTCGATGGGGTTGACGCCTTTTCTGATGATCATGTCGCCTAATTTCATCAGGTTTCCCAGCATCATGATCATTGCCAGGAATAAAAGCGCGAAAATAAACGCGCCGGAGAAGTCTTTCAGAATGTAATTTCGTAATATTCGCATATTATTTTTACTGTGTAAGGAATAATCGGTTCAGAGCAATCTGTGGACAATGGTTTTAGTTTTTATGTTTTCGCCAGGGTTATCGCCGTAACGGTTTTCGCGCCTTTTTCTTTTAACGCGAAAGCGCATTCGCGAATCGTCGCCCCGGTGGTAAAGATATCGTCGACCAGGATGATTTGTTTGCCGGTTAAGCCGCCGGGAACGGCGAATGTGCCATGGATATTGGCCAGGCGGTCTTGCCCGGATAATTTTGTTTGCGAAAGCTTATCTTTAACCCCATAGATTATATCATCTTTGAACTCTATTTTAAAATGATTTGCGATTTTTTTTGCCAGGAAAGAGGTTTGGTTAAACCCGCGTTCTTTTAATTTCAGGGGATGGAGGGGCACGCCGATAATAAAATCATAACCGCCGCCGGAAAAATTAATCCGCGAAAGATGTTCCGCCAGCAGGGCCCCGAGAAAATCGCCGAGGTAATCGTAATCTTTGTATTTTAACAGGTGGATCAGGCCTGCCAGCGGTTCTTTATAGGCGGCGGCGCAGACCAGCCGGTCGTAAGGGTATTGCTTGCCGCGGCATTTCCGGCAAAGCCCGGTGGTGTTATCGTTTACCGGTTTAGCGCAGAACCTACAGCGGGGAGGATAGAGAAATTCTATTTTTTCCCGGCAGGCCGAGCAAAGCATTTCGCCCGCAATTTTCCGTCCGCAGGAAAAGCAGAGCTCTGGGATGAGGATATTCCTGGCATTCTTATATATTTTTATCAAACGCTGTATCATGTGGTTACCGATATTTTAACTAAAAATATAAGATAGGGAACAAAAATATTGTTTATTTGAGGATGAGTAAGCGCTTTCAGGAAACGCGAAAAACAGGCTGGTTTGAGCGGTATTTTTCGCGGAAATATGGTATAACTTCCTTGGTGACAATTAAAACTGTTCTTATTATAATCAAGAATTTAACTTAAAACGGAGGTGCTTATGGTAACCTCTCTTAACTCGCCTAAACGTAAGATCTTTATTAAATTGATTTCGTTGTTGGTTTTATTTTTCTTTGCCGGCACAAGCCTTTGCCCGCCGGGTTATTGCGCTTCTTCGCTGGCTTTGCCTTCGCCGACGCAGTTATTAAACCTTTCCGCCAACTATTCCTTTCCTATATTAAAAGGGATAAAAATCAACCCGGACAATCCTCTGCAGATACAATTTGTCATTGACACCGCCAGCCAGGATACCGTGGATAGGGTAGAAGTCTCCAGGCTGATCCGTTACTTTTTAGCCGGCCTTACCATCCCTGAAGATGACTTATGGGTAAACCTCTCGGTCTATGAAAAAGACCGCATCGTAAACGAAGCCGCGATTCAGACCGACGTGGGCCGGGACATGCTGGCCCAGGACTACGTGCTGAAACAATTAGTCTCAAGCCTGACCTATCCGGAGAATGAAACCGGTAGGAACTATTGGCAGAAGACTTATCAGGCCGCGGCGAAGAACTTCGGCACTACCAGGATACCGGTCAATACCTTTAACAAGATATGGATTACCCCGGATAAAGCCGAGGTCTATGAGCACAACAATATCGCCGTAGTCAATCAGGCGACGTTGAAGGCGATGTTAGAAGAGGATTTCTTGGCGCTGAATAAAAGCGTTGAGTCGGTTAAGCCGGTTGGGCCGGTTGCAGGGTTAAAATCTTCCAAAGGTATTAACGGGCTCAACGAACGTAACGCGCAGGCGGTCAACAAGGTCGCTTCCGACGTCATGCGCGAGGTGGTTGTACCGAAGGTTACTGACGATGTCAATCACGGTAAGAACTTCGCGACCCTGCGGCAAATATATTACTCTCTTATCTTAGCCAAATGGTTTAAAGAGAAGTTCAAGGAATCATTCTATAAGCACTACATCAACCAGAAAAAAATCAAAGGCATCGATATCAATGACCCGCAAGCGAAAGAGAAGATCTATAACCTTTATACCGAAGCTTTCAAAAAAGGTATCTATGATTACATCAAAAAAGAATCGGACGTAGCTACCCATAAACAGGTAAGAAGAAGATACTTTTCGGGTGGGGTTACGATGGTTACGCTAGGTAATAGCAATGTGGTTTCTCCAGTTTCTTCTTCCGCTATCGCTTCTTCTCCGATGCAGGGGAATACCATTATCGTGGATGGTAATATGGTGCGTGGTAATGTGGTGGGTGGGTGGACAGTAAGTAATGTCAGGTATTTATCTGCGGAAAACCCCATCCCGCCGGCAAAAGATCTGGAGGAGGCGTTGGCAAGGCAAGATTGGGTAGATGCAGCGAGATTGGTCGACCTTCAAGCACAGGAGCAAAGAACGGAAACAATGGCGGCGATTAGAAAAATGGTTCGATCCGTTATCGAAGGGGGATCGCCGAAGGAGATTTCTCTTGAGGGATGGCTATCTGAATCAGGAGCTGCTACTGTGGTACAGTATGCCGGCGAGAGGGCTTTGAGTAATAGGGCTTTGATTCATAAGGACGGGACTCCCCTTACAACAAGCGAAAAAGTCGCTGCGACTGTTAAAGAGACCAGAACAGCTTATTTAGATAACTATCTGAAAGATGAAGCAGCCAAGTTGACGGCAAAGATAACGGAGGCGAAAGCTAAAGTAGCGAGAAATAGGGAAGCTGAAAGTCAAGGGACTAAGGCTTACGAAAGCGTTCCGGGCAGCCCATCGGCTCCCGATGCTCCAAAGGCTACGATTTCGCGCATGGCAATGTTCGATTTTGGGTTGGCCGCTGTTACTCTGGCATTTGCGGCGCGCGCTATGGTGTTAAGATGGTTTGAAAACAGGGATTCGCGGAACAGTTTAGCAAATATAAGAACATATGAAGAGGAGATTCCTGATGCGCAGCGATATTGGGCGCAAGAGCTTTTGAGGCTTCAACTACGACAATCTGTCGCGTTGCTGCCAATGCGATTCCCTTGGGCAAATGTAGAATCGAAGCGGGTGAGGGACCTATTGCAAGCGTTGGCGGCTTACGCCGATATGGCTAATATCGAGAGCATCCGGGTTAACGGCAGGGATGTCGCACTTATTAATTTTATTGGCAAAGAAAAATTACAGGATGTATTTCATCTTCAACGTCTCGCCGACGGAAATACAGAATTAAATATTGAAGTTACGGTGAGGCAAACCGAGGGGCAAGATATTAATGATGCAGAGTTCGCACAAATACTCGAAAGTCACATTGAAGGTTTAAACCGGGCGATAATTTTTCCAGTCCGGCAAATAGCAACTAGCGCCCGGCAGAGGGCGGATAATAAAATAGAAAGAGAAGAAAAAATGCTAGCCCGGTGGGTTACCGATGTGATGACTAGAGAAGAAGCGCGGCAGCAACAAGTAGAGGCCGTATGGTCAGCTTTCGTAGCTAGAGAGGAGCGGGCCGCGAGAATAGCGGGGGATCTGGCGGAAAAAGCGCGGCAGCAGGCGGAAATAACACAGCAGCGGACGGATCAGCTCTCGAAGCAAATCTCACAACGCGAACGGGTAAGTGAGCAAAGAAGATTGCGCGCGGTGCAGAATAGGCTGGATGAACAAACCATGGGGCTATGGGGGGATTTACGCCGGGCACAGATGTTAAGAACTGCAAGAGCGTACACAGCGCGGCAGCGGGCAGAAATAGCGCGGCTGCAGGCAGAATTGGCAGAAATAGCGCGGAGGCAAGAGGAAAATTTCTCTACGAGAAATTTTTCAGCGATAGAACAGCTGAGTCTGCAGAAAAGAGTGATAGAATTGGAAGCTGAGAAGGGGCGATTGGAGGAGCAGATTACTCAGGCATTGGTGGCGGCGGCAAAAAATGAGTTGTCAGATATCCAGATGATGGAGGAACGGGCGAGAGAGGCTATGGAGATGGCCAAGAGAGCTGAAGCAGTAAGGCCACAGTGGGCGGACAGAATGATCGAGCAGCAGATGGGGGCGCCTGTGCAGCCAACGGCGGCGCGGGGCGAGAGGGAAAGGCTCATGTTAGCTAATTTGGTTAGAGAGGTTGAGACTGGGGAACGGCAGCGGCAGGAGGAAAGGATGTTGAGCGAGCTGGTAAGAGGTTTTGTACAGGATACAGGAGGACAAGTGCAGTCGGCAGCTATCACCCTTGCGCCGGATGTTTCTTCTCCCACGGCGGCTTCCAGTCAAATATCGAGAGCGAAGGAACAGATCATGCTTCTTCAAAATAATCTGAAAGCTCTGCCTGAGCCAAACGGTAATCCTGACGCAAGCGCTGGGCAGGTGCAGAGATCTTTAGATGTATTAGCAGGGCTGATCACAAACGCAAATGATGTTGGTACGCTTACAGCGATTGGTACTATGTTGATGGCTTCAAGACAGGGAAGCTGGAGTGAGCATAGTAGGCCAATGATGGAGGCTAGATATGGACAATTAAGAGGTATGATTGGTGAACGGATAGGGGTATTGCAGGGGGGCGGTGTCACATCTTCCCCTGGCGGTATCAAAATGTCCAATATCCCGGTTACTTCCAGCCCGGCGTCGAGTAAAATCGAGCTGGGAAAAATCGGCCCGGATTTTTTTGATCACTTAACCTTCAATATTGTTTCATTGCGGAAAATGGACTCCCTGGCGGAGTTCGCGGCGTTGCCGTGAAAAAAGATTGGTAAAGGCCAGGGTTAAGAAGCCCGTTTGGGTAAAGGCAAAGGTCAGGGCTAATACAAATTTACAGCCCTAACCCTAACCCATACTGGCATCATGGCCCTTGCCTAGCCAAGTCTTTAGCCCATACCGGCATCATTACCCTTGCCCTAACCAAGTTTTAATTATCCCCCGGCGTAAATGCCGGGGGTTTTTATTTTGACAAGGCAACGGCTTTTGGTATACTGATTGACGATGATTTATCAAACGATACTGCGCGCGTTCAACAAGGCTAAGGTAAGGTTTGTCGTGGTCGGCGGCGTGGCGTTTAATCTGCTTGGCGGCTATCGGGCTACCGGCGATTTAGATATTTTATTGGCGATGGACGAGGATAACCTGAAGAAAGCGATAAAAATATTAATAAAAAAAGGTTATCATGTTAAGCAGCCGGTGAATCCTTTGGATTTTGCCGATAAAAAAATAAGGGATACTTGGGTAAAAGAGAAAAATTTGAAGGCGTTTAATTTTTATAAAGATACTGCCGGTTATGAAGAAGTTGATATTATCGTGGATACGCCGGTAAGTTTTACCGCCGTATTAAGGGGCGCGAAGAAGATAGAAGCGGGGCAGTGTTGCATTCCGGTGGCATCGATTGATGCGCTTATCGCGATGAAGCGTGCTGCCGGCCGGGAGAAAGATTTGCTTGATGTGCAAGAACTAAAAATAATTAAGAAGTTAGGTAAGAGATGAAGGGAAAAAATATAGATTTTGGCTGGGAAAGCCGGGAGGAAAGAATTCGCCGGGGGATGTTGATTTCTCCCAGAAATAAACTTATCTGGCTTAAGGAGATAAATGAGCTTAGATGTCTATGCGTGCCTGCTCGGATAAGGAAAGCGCTGGCGCGTTACGGCGCTGGCGGCGATAAAAAGACCTGATTTGAAACAATTTTAAATTTAACATTGATCAATCTTCATTTTAAAATGAGGGAAAATAATATTTTCCAATGATCATTGTCTAATGATAAATGTTCAATGCAAAATTTGGTTGGCTTATGTCATATTTGTTTTCCCGGATTACCGTAGCGATCTACAGTTGTTTTATCTTTACGGTATCGGTCATTCCCGTCCATACCCCTAAGGCCGTTTCCTTTCCTAATGCCGACAAAATCGTCCATTTCGCGATGTATTTTCTGTTATCGTTTATTTTAGTCAATACCCGTTTAAGAAGTTACAAAAAATACCCCCGTTGGTTTACCTTTTTTTACTGTTTTTTCTTCGGTTTCGCGATCGAATGCATCCAGTATTTTCTTCCTTACCGGAGTTTCGAACTGCTCGACCAGGCGGCTAATTCTTTCGGCGCCTTTGCCGGTTTGTTTATAATAATTAGAAAGAATAAGGCGGCGGATTAACAGATATCAGATAGGCAGATATCAGATAAACAGATGACAGATTGGGATGGGAGGTGAAATGCATGAAGTTGGAAGATCTGAAGATCTATGGAAAAGCGCATAAGTTGGCAGTCGATATTCACAAAATGTCTTTAACTCTACCGCAATTCGAATTATATGAAGAAGGCTCTCAAATAAGAAGATCGTCAAAATCTGTATCAGCACAGATTGTGGAAGGGTTCGCTTTGAGGAATTATAAAAATGAATATTTGCATTATTTGCATCGTTCTTATGCATCGAACCAGGAGACAAAGGAGCATTTGGATTTGCTTTTTGAAACAAAATCGTTAGGCGACAAATTGCTTTATGTGCAATTAAGGGATACAATAGACGAATTGAGTAGAATGCTTTATCAATTTATTGTTTCAGTTTTTGAAGGGCATAATCAGATAAACAGATAGACAGATAAGAAACAAGATGCGCTCTACTGTCTGTTTGCCTGGCATCTGACCATCTGATATCTGACCATCTGATATCTGACCATCTGACATCTGTCTATCTATTTTATGGACAATCCTTTCGACATTGTTTTTAACGACGAGTACGTGGTGGTGGTAAACAAGATCGCCAAACTTCTGGTCGAGCCGTCACCGAAAGGCGAAAGGAATACCTTGACCTCGCTTTTGCAGGAACGGCTTAGGGAAAAGGTCTATCCCTGCCATCGCCTTGACCGTGAGACTACCGGTTTAATCATCTACGCTAAAAGCCCCGAGGTCCAGGAAAAAATTATGAACCAGTTTCGCGACGGTATAATCAAGAAAAAATATATCGCTTTTGTCCGCGGAAGAATGCGTAAGTATCGCGGGTTTATCGAGGGGAAAATTATCGATAACGAAGGCAGCCGGTTCGGCGAAAAACCTAAATTAGCGAAAACCTATTATAAGGTATTGCGTGATTTTCCGGAGTACAGTATTGTGGAGCTGATTCCTTTTACGGGAAGGACAAACCAGTTAAGGATACAGCTGGCGGGGTTAGGCAATCCTATTTTGGGCGAACGACAATACGCGTTCGGCAAAGATTTTGCCGTTAAATTCCGGCGGCTCGCCCTGCATGCTTGTTTCTTGCAATTTGTCCATCCGGTGAGCCATGACGAAGTTAATTTAAAGGTCAGATTGCCTAGGGATATGGAGGAGTTTACGTTCAGGGCTAAGGACCGTAACAAATAAGGGCATTAGGATACCGGGATATCGGGATTTGGATATCAGGAAACTGGGATATTGGGTATATTTCCTAATTCCCTGCTTCCCCAATACCCAAATCCTAGTTTCCTGATGCCCCGATATCCTTTTTCAGCCATTAGCCTAGGTCGTTTCACTATGGATATTACTTTCGAAACCCCGCATGTCAGTTTCCAGGCGCGGTTTTCCGGCGCCGTGGGGACAAAAGTCGCCGCGCTATTGCCGATTGAGACGGTATTGAATCAGGGGGATCGCTCGGTTTTTTTCGCTGCCCCCGCGCAAACATCCCTGGGCGGGCCGGCGATGCACAGCGTGGCCGCGGGCGATGTGGCTTATTCGCTTACCCATAACCGATTTTATATCTTTTATGAATCGTTCGAGTTCGGGCCGGTTCCCTCCTCGATGATTTATCTGGGCGCGGTCTTATCTTTGCCCCAGGAGCTTAAAACGATACAAAACGGCGAAAAAATAAAGGTATTTCCCGTAAAAGACCTGCTTGCCCGTTTTTCCGGCGACCGCATCCTTTCCCAATCCGAGATTGACACCTTGATTAAAGGGATTAAAAAATAGAACTACCCATTGGGCGGATAATTCTATTAAAGAAAAACCAAAAGATTTACCACCAAGGCACAAAAAAGATTAAAACCGTAAAACCTTACCACCAAGACACTAAGTCCACTAAGATTAACATTTTTGATGAATTTGTGCTTTCTTTTCGTGCGCTTGGTGCCTTTGTGGTAAGGTTTGGGTTTTAAGCTTTTCTTCTCGGTCTTCCATTTTCCCTGTATTAATTTGTTTTTCTTTTTAAAAAATTTAAAATAACCAATGTTCAATGAGCAATTTAAAATGCAGGTATGTATTTATAATCTTAGCGTCTTTGTAGTAAAAAAAGTGTAACTTTTTGGCGCTTCGCGCGTTTAATCTTATGGAAGAAAGAAATCGCGAAAACTCAAACAATATGACCAAACCGGACGAAGAACTTATGACCGACTATCGGATGGGAAATATTGACGCTTTGGAAGAACTCTTCCAACGCTATAAAAAGCGCCTCTTAAACTACGCGTTAAGGCTGTTGGGCAATCTTGCCGACGCCGAAGACGTGGTGGGCGAGGCGTTTTACGCCGTAACGGCGCAAAAGGATAAATATGAAGTAAGAGCGAAATTTTCTACCTGGCTGTATACGATTGCTCATAATTCCTGCGTCGACCGGATACGGAAACGCCGGAAAATCGTTTTTTTGTGGTTTAAAAAAGAAGCGGAAGACAGTGAATATGAAGAGCTGGAGATACCGGATACTAAATATTCCCCTGACGCGGAAGCGCAGGATAACGAGCGCGCCGCGATCGTCAAGAAGGCGATAGAAAAACTCCCCTATGAATATCGCGAGGCGGTAATCTTAAGGGAATACCAGCAGTTGAACTATGAAGAAATCGCCGGTATTTTAAATTGTTCGCTGGCAAAGGTGAAAGTATTAATTTTTCGCGGCCGCGAAAAATTAAGAAAAGAACTGATGCTGGTGATGGGAGAGTTGAGATGATGTTTATCCATTTTAGAATAAAAAGATTGATCAGCGCGTACATGGACAATGAACTCTCGCCCCGGGAAAGAGAGTTTGTTGAAAAACATCTTCAAACCTGTGAGAGTTGTAAAAAATACCTGGGAGATTTAGGAAAATTATCGTCCGTTCTCAAACAATGGCCAGAGCAGGAGTTGACTCCTGACTTAGAACAAAAAATCCGAACGGATTTTTTGGGCGAAAAATACAAGGGGGTGTCGAAGATGAATAAGAAAACACTGATCGGCGTAGGGATCGGTTCAGGAGCATTAGCGACTATTATAATTTTTGTTTTGGTGGGACAGGTGTTTGTTAAAGCCGGGTTTCAAGGCCGGCTGAAGGATTCATCGGACAGGATGGGAGAGGAATTTAGCCTGTCAGCCGCCAAAAAGGTTACGTCCGTGCCCAACTCCGATTTCAACAATCAAGAGTATCGCGCGGACCTAGAGAGAACTTTATCCAATAATGTAAAAGCCCTTTCCGCTTTGTGGGAGGCACACGTTGGGAATAGCACGGGTATGAGTTCAGATGCCGGTTTTTCAGAGGGCATGAAGAGTTTTTTTGCCCGTGGCGGGCACAATGCCCTGGCGGCAAGCGGGAAAGCTAATGTAATAGTCGGTTCCGCGAAACCTATATATGACCAGCAGTACGGCAAGACTATGTACCACGGCGACCACGAAGAGAAGTTTTTTAATCATGCATCCGGCACTGCTTCATCCGTGGAAGCGGAAACATTGGGCTGGATAGGGGAGTCTGCCGGTAAGGCTTCGGCGATGCAGCTTTCCCAGCGGATGCTTGCCGATAAAATCGTCCCCATGGCTGTGGCGGAACAGGCAGCAGAAGGCGAAACCGGCCCGATTATTATCCAGGACATAACTTTACCGGCGACCGGCCAGGAAGAATATGTTATCCGTAATGCCAATGTCAGCGTGGAGGTTCCGGATGTCCAAAGCGCCTATGGCGAAACCGCTAAAATTTCTAAAGCTAAAGGCGGCTATCTGGCGCAGGCCAATTTTCGCGAAGAAAAAACAGATGAAGGCTTGACCGCGAAGATAGCGGCGAAATTAATTTTACGTATCCCTAAAAACAAACTCGAAGAAGCGCTTGAGGAGATCAAGAAATTAGGCAGTGTGAAAGGATTTGACCTCCAGAGCAGCGACGTCTCTAAAGAGTACAAGAATTTGCTTTCCGAATTTAATCTTACTAAAGTTGTTTACGACAAACTGCGCAAGAAATACGAAAATAAGTCCAATAGCGTCGATGAGGCGATCCGCGTAGAAAATGAACTCACCCCTTATGAGCGCAGGATGGAAATGTTCAAGGCGCGGATGGCGGAACTGGACAACCTTATCAGCATGTCCACGGTAACCGTCGATTTATTCGCGCCGGCGGCTAAATACGGCGCTTACCTGAAGATAGAAATCGACGACCTGCAAAAAGCTTACGACACGGTAGCCGGATTAGCGAAAGAAAAATCCGGCCGAATTATTTCCGGTGGGTTTAATCAGGAGTCGGCGTCGAGCAATTACGCGCAAGTCGCTTTGCGCGTGCCGTTGAATAAAGCGGAGGAGGCTATTGCGGCGCTTAAAAAAATAGGCAGTGTGAAAGGGTTCAGCGTTGATTCGAAAGACCCGGCGTTGGATTTGGCTGGTAAGAACCTTACCGGCAGCGCCAGTATCTCGCTCGATTTGTATGTCCCAGAATGGAAGGCGTTGTGGCGCGAAAACCTGCACAAGGCCAGAGAACGAATGATCGAGATGTTCGCCAATATGCTGGGCAGCGCGGTCAACGCCATACCCGCGATAATTTTATCCGGCATCGGATTGGTTGTGTTCGTCGTGTTGTTGATTGTGGTAATCGCGGTTGTGCGAAAAACCGGCAAAAAGAACGAGTAGTAAATACCGGGTTAAGGTAAGGGTTACGATGCCGGTATGGATTAAAAAACGGTTAGGGCAAGGGCCATGATGCCAGTATGGGTTAGGGTTAAGGCAAGGGCTAAAAATATTGATTTAAACCCGAACCATAACCTTAGCCCAAACCGGCCTCGTAACCCTTACCTTAGCCCAGTATTTATCAAACCGGCTTCCTAACCCTATCCTTAGCCGATTTCAATATCGTCTTCATAACCTTAGTTTTGTATTTCTCCCATGGCGGTTCATTGATACTGCCTCCCCTGCGAGTTCGAAAAGAGCGCTTTCAGCGTTCTTTTCGAACTGGGGCGGCGTCATGAGAGTATTTTTCTTCCAAATATTTTCAGCCCTTCCTTAAATCTACCGCAAAAAATATTGTATAAAAAACCGATAGGTGATATACTAAATTATCCCAAAAAATGCGTTAGGGAAAAGCATTTTTTGCCAGATAAATATTTTTGCAAAGCAAAAATATTTATTATGAGAGAGAAGTGGACGAATAAAATCGGGATAATTTTAGCCGTGGCCGGTTCGGCCGTCGGGCTGGGGAATTTTTTGCGTTTTCCCTCTCAGGCGGTGCAAAACGGCAGTGGCGCGTTTTTAATCCCCTATTTCATCGCCTTTATTTTTTTAGGGATCCCCTTGATGTGGATCGAGTGGGCGATCGGCCGTTACGGCGGCCTCTTCGGCCACGGGACCGCGCCGTTGATTTTTAGCCGCCTGTCGCGTAACCGCGCCGCTAAATATTTAGGCGCCATCGGCGTATTCGGCCCGCTGATGATTTTTATCTACTATACCTATATCGAAAGCTGGCTGATGGGCTATTGCTATTATTCGCTGAAAGGCGCGTTTCTGGGGATGACGACCAAAGAACAGGCGCTTGCCTTTTTGCAGGAATATCAGGGGGTCGGTTCATCGAAGATTTTTCCTTTATCGTATTTATTTTTTGTCATTACTTTTTTCTTAAATTTTTTGGTTATCTACAAAGGAGTGAAGGGCGGTATCGAAAAGCTTTGTAAAATTGCCATGCCGCTTTTATTTGTCGCTGCTTTTATCATCGTCGTCCGGGTCTTGACTTTAGGCGCGCCGAACAAATTACATCCCGATTGGAATGTCCTCGGCGGCCTGGGGTTTATGTGGAACCCGGATTTTAGAGCCTTAGGGGACGCCAAGGTATGGCTCGCGGCTTGCGGGCAGATCCTTTTTACTTTAAGCGTGGGTATCGGCGTAATCATCACTTACGCCAGTTACCTTTCTAAGGGTGATGATATTGTTTTATCCGGGTTGACCGCGGCTTCCCTGAATGAATTCGCCGAAGTTATTTTAGGCGGGACGATCGTTATCCCTCTTAGTTTTATGTTTTTCGGCGGGGCGGGCAGTTTAGCGGCGGCAAAGAGCGGAAGTTTTAATATCGGTTTCGTTACGATGCCTTTGATTTTTTCTCAGATGGCCGGCGGCATGATTTTCGCGTTTTTATGGTTTTTTCTCCTGTTTTTAGCCGGTATAACTTCCAGTATTTCTTTATTAGAGCCGGCAGTGGCTTTTTTAAGCGACGACCTGGCGATTTCGCGTAAAAAAAGTATCGGGATATTAGGCGTTGTCAGTTTTATCCTTTGCCAATTCCCCATATTTTTTTTAAGCCGCGGGGTGATGGATGAATTAGATTTCTGGGCTGGCTCATTTTTTCTGATTATTTTCGCCTTGATTGAATGCATTCTTTTCGTGTGGATTTTTGGGATAAATAACGCCTGGGAAGAGATGCATCACGGCGCGGAACTGGCGATTCCGCGTTTTTATAGATTTGTTATTAAATACATCACTCCGGCGTTTTTGATTTTTGTCTTAGGATTTTGGTTTTTTCAGCAGGCCGTGCCGACGTTCATGCTAAAAGGGGTAGAGGCAAAAAACGTTCCTTTTGTTTGGGGGACGCGCCTGGCGATGGCCGGCATCTTTATTTTAGTGGCGATATTGGTGCGCCGGGCGCACCGTGCGAAGATAAGAGGCTAAGGTCAGGGTTAGGAAGCCGGTAATAGTAATCGGTTAAGGTTAGGGTGAGGAAGCCGGTATGAGTAAAGGTAAGGGCTTAAAACAATTTTTTAGCCTTTACTTGGCCATAGTCTATACAGGCTTCTTTACCATTGCCCTAACCTAGCACCGCGTCAACTTAATTTTTAATAGTGGTGCGCGGTACAAGTGCATGTAGAAATTAATTTTTCCTGAAGTGATACCAGTAAAAATTAATTTGACAGTGCACTAGTTTTTAATAATATGACCATTTCTGGTTGGATATTTTTAATTTTTTCCTGGGGTTTAATCGTCGGCCTTTGTCTTTTTTGTGTGATAAAGGTATTGAAAGAGCCGTATAAAGATCTCTAATGATGAAAAGACGATATATTTTTATTCCGCTTGTTTCGCTCTTGATTGTTTCGCTTGCCGGCGGGATTTATTTTAAGGCCGCCGAAGCATCTTCTTATGGCCAGAGCGCGAAGCTATACCAGCGCTTAAGGGTCCAATTGTCTTATCTTTCCCGCCGTTTCCGCGGCAATTATTCGATTGTAATCCGGGACTTGAGACGGCCGTCTTTGGAAGTAGTCCATAACGATAATGAATTATTTCCCGCGGCGAGTTTAATAAAACTTCCCATTCTGGCCGTCAGCATGAACGCAGTCAGGGAAGGCAAGGTAAAGCTGAATGACGTGATAGTCATCCGCCGGGGTGATATCGCCGGCGGTTCCGGTTTGCTTAAGCGCCTGCGCCTTCCCATCAGCATAACCTTCAAGAAATTACTATATTTGATGATTACCGAGAGCGATAATACCGCGGCTAACAAAGTCATCGATATTTTAGGCTACGATTACATCAACGGCGTCTTTAAGGGGTTGGGGTTAAATAAAACGGCGCTTGTCCGTCCGATGATGGACTTTTCTCAAAGAAAAAAAGGGTTCGATAATTTTACCACGACTTACGAGATAGCATCTCTTTTAGAAAAGATTTATAGTTTTAACCTTATCGATAAGAAGTCTTCCATGTTTATGCTCGCGCTGTTAAAAAGACAAACGATGAAAGACCGCATCCCGCGTTATCTGCCTTACGGAGTTATCGTGGCGCATAAAACCGGCCTGGAGCGGGGGGTTGTCCATGACGCCGGGATTATTTTTTCCGGCCGGGGAGATTTTATCATCTGCGTTTTGACCAAAGACGTAAGAAACTATGGGAAAGCAAAAAAGTTCATCGCTTATATTTCTTATGCGGTTTATAAGTTGTACCGGCAGAGTTCCTGATAAAATATATGGTTACGGTTAAGGTTACGAAGCCGGTTTGGGTGAAGGTAAAGGCTAGGGCTGATACGAATTTACAGCCTTAACCTTAGCCATAACCCATACTGGCATCCTTGCCATTACCCTGACCCAGTTTAATAATATGTTTATTTTGGCAAATTTCATCTCAGCGCTGGCGAGTATACTAAACACGGTATTAACGGTATTCTACTGGATTATTCTAATCCGCGCCCTGCTGAGCTGGGTCAGTCCTGATCCGTACAATCCAATCGTAAAATTCTTATACCAGGTGACGGAGCCGATTCTGGAACCGATAAGGCGGATTCTGCCCTTTAGCCTTAAGATGGGTATTGACATATCGCCGATAATCGCGTTTTTAGCGATTTGGTTTTTAAAAGATTTTTTAATCCGGACTTTATTTGATTGGGCGATGAGGCTGCGGTCGATGTAGCCGCATTAGAATAACCGATGACCGAAGACCGAATGATGAAGGGAGAGGGAAGCAATAAAACAATAAAAACTTTTAATTGGATTATCCCCAGAATTTTGGTTTATCCGGTTAAGCAAAATATTGCGCAAGAAATACCGGAATTTTGTTTTTCATCCGCGAAGCGGATAACGGATATTTTTTTTGCGGAGCAAAAAAATATATGGAATATAAAGCGTTAGCCTTAAAGTATCGCCCCCAATGTTTCGACGATGTCGTCGGCCAGGAGCACGTTACTACTGCGTTAAAAAACGCTATTCTAAAAGAGCGCGTGCATCATGCTTATCTTTTCAGCGGGCCGCGGGGAATCGGCAAGACTTCCGTCGCCCGGATCTTTGCGAAATCATTAAATTGCGAGAAGGGCCCGTCCGTTAAGCCTTGCGGCCAGTGTTTGAGTTGTACGGAAATTATTCGCGCGTCGTCGCTGGATATCATTGAGATTGACGGCGCTTCCAACCGCGGGATCGATGAAGTAAGGGTTTTAATCGAAAGCATCAAGCTTTCGCCGGCGCGTTCGCGCTACAAAATTTACATCATTGACGAAGTCCATATGCTTACCCAGGAGGCGTTTAACGCCCTGCTTAAAACCCTGGAAGAGCCGCCGCCGCACGTTAAATTTATTTTTGCCACTACCCATCCGCATAAAGTTCTGCCGACTATTCTGTCGCGGTGCCAGAAGTTTCAATTCAACCTCGTTGCCCAGGAAAAGATTGCCGCTAAACTTAAAAAAATAACCGAAGCGGAAAACGTGAAAATCGAGGAAAACCTGCTTTACGCGATTGCCCGCGCCGGCGGCGGAAGTATCCGTGACGCCGAGTCTTTGCTGGACCAGCTTATGCCGCTGGTTATGGAAAAAAAGCCCCTGGGCGATATTTTTTCCTTTCTGGGGATCATTGATGAAGATATTTTAAATAACGCAGTTAACTTTATCATTCAGAAAGATTTGACGCCGCTCCTTTCGCTTATCGACCGATTGTCCCGGGACGGCAAAGACCTGGCGATATTTTTATCTTCGCTCGTAGAGCATTTAAGGAATCTCCTGCTTTGCAAAGTAAGCCCCCGGACTTTTACGGAGTTGGCTGAAGTGTCGCCGCAAAGCAAAGAATTGCTCGGCAAAATAAGCGCGGGCATTACCGCCGGCCGGATTTTGCTGGTAATTGATTTATTGCTCGAGGCAAAAGAGCATTCCGCGAAATTAAATACCGTCCGGATTCCTTTAGAGTTGGCGGTGATTAAATTTTTATACGATAAGAGTAAAGATGCTTTGCCGGTTCAGGCCGCCGTGCCGCCGGTTAAGCCGCAGAATCCGGCGCCGGCCAATAAAATTTCGGTTCCCCAGGGGAAAGCGGCCGCTGCCGTAAATTTGGATACGGAAGAACAACTGAGCAAAGAGATTGATGCGCTTGTCCCGGATGAAGATGATGCGTCCGGCGTAAGCGACGCATCTTCGCCGGCTAAAGATGAAGATAGCCGGGCAAGCGATGATTTGTTGTTCAGTCAGGTTAAGGCAAAATGGCAGGAGATTCTTTCACATATACAAAAAGTAAGGGCAGCGATTGCTTCGCATCTGTCGTATTCTCTGCCGGTATCGTCGCAAGGTTCTTTAATAAGAATCGCTTTCCATAAGAATGATTACTTTCATAAAGAAATCGTGGAGAGCAGCAAAAATCTTAAATTTATCGAAGGGGTAGTCGCCCATATTTTGAATAAACCGGCGGGGATTAAATTTATTCTGGTCGATAAGGCTCTGGCGGTTTCTACGGCAAACACGAATATTCCGGTTTCCGGCGCCGGGCATAAAACCCAGGGTTCGGAAGGCGGCGGGGTATCTGCCGATTCCGGCGCCGATAATGAGAAAAGTAATGATTTTATCAACGACCTTCTGGATACTTTTGGCGGGAAACTGGATGTGGAAAATGATTAGGCTATGGCCAGGGTTAAGCGGCCGGTTTGGGTAAGGGCAAGGGCCATGGCTGATACAAATTTTCAGCCTTAACCTTAGCCATAACCCATACTGGCTTCCTCATCTTTACCCTAACCCAGTTTAACAACATGAGTTTTAACAAAGCTTTTACCGATTTAGTCAATGCCTTTACGAAATTCCCCGGCGTGGGCAGGCGCAGCGCCGAGAGGATGGCCTATTATCTATTGAAGATGCCGCTGTCGCAGGTCAAGGATCTGGCGGTAAAAATGGAAGAATTACATAATCATATTAAGCCGTGCCGTATATGCAATAATTTTTCAAGCGGCGATGCCTGCCATATCTGCGCCGATGTTAAGCGCGATAAAGACGTGGTATGCATTGTCGAAGAACCGAAAGATATCATGGCAATCGAAAAAACTTCTTCCTATAACGGTATTTATTATGTTTTACTTGGCCGCATCTCTCCTTTAGAGGGAGTCTACGGCGAAGAGCTTAATCTCGGGAAGTTGATCAGCCGTTTAGAAAAAGGCGAGGTCAGCGAAGTCATCATCTCTACCGATCCCGATAATGAAGGCGAATTGACCGCGCAGTACTTGATTGAGAAGATTTCGCCGTATAAAGTTAAAATTTATCGCATCGCCATCGGCATTCCCCTGGGCACGCAGATCGAGTATATCGATTCGGTGACTCTGGGCAAAGCGCTGGTGGAGAGAAGGCTTGTGTGACAACCCGCAAAATGCGCTTGCTCGCGGCAAATAGCGGCAACTCTTTGCGCTGCAAATGTTGCAAAAAGTCCGCCGTAGGCGAGATTTCGCCTTTAGGTGAACCTCGACATACTCTTTGAGTATGCCTGCGTTTTTTGCAATCATTTTAGCGGCAAATATTTGCCGCTCTTTGCCTGCTCCAAGCGCACCTTGCGGGTTGCTTTTATTTAATATTATTTGGTATTGCTCGAGGTTAATTAACGTTTTTTTTGATGGTGCAAAAGAATCCAGTAACTTTAGGAAATATTGACTGATTTTTGTAACTTTAAAAATACTATGCCAAAAAAAGCACTGGTCATACTTGCTGACGGATTTGAAGAAATCGAGGCGATGGCGCCGATCGATATCCTGCGCCGGGCGCAAATTGAGGTGACGGTTGCCGGATTGGCCGATATAAAAGTAAAGAGCAGCCGTGGCGTCAATGTCATTGCCGATAAGAAGTTTAATGAGACGGATTTGAATTTTGACGCCTTAGTCCTTCCCGGAGGCGGGGCGGGCGCGAAAAATCTTGCCGCTTCATCCGCGTTGAAAACCGTAATTGTCGATATGAACAAAAGTGGCAAGGTTATCGCGGCGATCTGCGCCTCGCCGGCAGTTGTTTTAGCGCCTACCGGTATATTAAAAGGAAAGACGGCCACTTGTTTTCCCGGCATGGAGGACGCGTTCGGGAGTGAAACTAAATTCCAGGCGCGAAATGTGGTGGTTGACGGCAATCTTATTACCAGCCGCGGCGCGGGGACATCGATAGAATTCGCCCTGAGCATTGTGGAAAAACTTTGCGGGAAAAAAGAAGCGGAAAAGGTAAGTAAAGCGATTGTTCTCGCTTAGCGATTTTTACGCCGGCAATCTACGATAAATTATATCAACCAAAACAAAAAACCCACCAATAAAATGGTGGGTTTTTTATGAATACTGGCTCCCTGGGCAGGGCTCGAACCTGCGGCCCGCTGATTAACAGTCAGCTGCTCATACCAACTGAGCTACCAGGGAATAGTTTCAACTTTAAGAACAATTTAAATTAATAGTCCCGGTTTTTTTAGGCAAAGGCGAAAATTTTCCGGGTTAGTCTTATTATTTTTTATCCGCGAAGCGGACAATATTTATTTTCTGCGCAGCAAAAATAAATATGAAAACCGAAAGAATTATAGCATAAATACTTGCCCCCGCAAATAGTTTTTTAAAGTGCGCTTAAATATTTTATGTTTTCCTTTCCCTTGACGCTTATATTTTGCTATAATGTTTTAAGCAGAAAGTAAAAGCCGCGAGATAGCGAAATTTACCGGTTTCCCCTCTCGTTACAAAAATAAAACCATGATTTCCAAATACCCTTTATTTTCCTACGCGCCGCGTCGCGCCGCTACTCCCCAGGAGAAACAATTTCTTTCCGGAACGGCAATCGACCCCTATCCGCGCATAATCCTTGAAAACGGGAGCAAAGAATTAACTGTCCGCGCGATGGATTTGATTTGTCCTATTGGTAAAGGCCAGCGCGGCCTGATTGTTTCTTCTCCTGGCTTAGGCAAGACGACTTTTCTCAAGCATATCTGCCACGCGACGGCTAAAAGCTGTCCGGAGATGAAGATTTATTGTTTGTTGATCGATGAACGTCCGGAAGAGGTGACTGATTTCCGGCGCGGGGTTAATGCCACAGTATATTGGTCGTCGATGGACCAGGCTTACGATAATCATGTGGCGGTCGCGGATAAAGCGATGAATGAAGCTTTCAAAGAAGCGGCGGAAGGAAAAGACGTGATGATTTTAATCGATTCCCTTACCCGCCTGGCGCGGGTGCATAATTCCCAGAGCCGCGCCAGCGGCAGGACGCTTTCCGGCGGGGTGGACGCCGGGGCGTTGGAAATACCGCGCCGGATCTTTGGCGCGGCAAGGAATATCCAGGGGGGAGGTTCAATCGCCATCCTGGCGACGATTCTGGTCGATACCGGCAGCCGCATGGATGAAGTTATCTTTGAAGAATTCAAGGGAACGGGCAATATGGAAATTGTTTTATCCAAAGAGCTGGGAGCGCGGCGGATATTTCCCGCGATTGATATACCCAAAAGTAATACGCGTAAAGCCGAGCTGTTATTCTCCGTGGAAGAATTTAAGAAACTGGAGCTTTTGCGCCGCGGCCTGGCGGAACTGAGCCCGGTGGAAGCGATGCAGAGGCTGATTGAATTGTTGCAGAAATACCCGACAAACGTTGAACTGCTTAAGGCAATTAATCGTTAATCGTAAAAATCCGGAAAATTTTACGCGTGGGATCGGCGGTTTTTATCTTGAAATAATGTGGCAAGGGCAGTATTATAGGATGATTTTTATAATAATGGCATAAGAGGTAGATACCCCGCCTTTTTGGCTGGGCGCTTAGGTGGGAAAGCGGTTTGCTGTTATTGTAGGTCGGTTATTCTTATAAAGAAAAGTTTAATTTACCGATAGCGCCAAAAAGGCGGGGTTTAATTCGCAGACGTTCCGCCTGCAGGCGGAACTATGATTTATGAAATTTGGTAAAATTTCATAAATCATCTGCTCATTAAAGGAGGTGAACCGGTATGGCAAAATTTATTATGCTCGGTAGATACTCGGCAGAAGCAGTTAAGGGTATTGCCGCTGACCGCACCAAGAAGGCCGTTGAGACGATGGAAAAGGCGGGCGGTAAGGTCAGCGCGATGTATGCTGTTTTAGGAAAGTATGACCTGGCGTTTATCGTGGATTTTCCCGGAACCGCAGAGGCGATGAAGGCGTCAATAGCGGTTACCAGGTTAACCGGTATCGGCTTTACCACTTCTCCGGCGATCAGTATCGAAGAGTTTGACCGGATGGCCGGGTAGAACCAATCTTTTTGTTCAAAAATATATTTTCTAACCGGAAAAATGCGTTATGCCTGCTATTGGCCAGGGTCGAGTGCGGCAGCAGGCAGGCATTTTTTCGGTTAGCTTCAAGCTATCGTAAAAAAATCTTGCCTCGCAGCTGTGTCGAGGCATTTTTTATTAATGACCGTTTTCTCCTGCAAAAATTTTCTGCTTGTTTGTTTCGCCGGATAGAGGTAAAATAAAAACAATCGGTTTTTCTAATTCGGTAAATTTGCCGATTTCTCTGTGAACTCTGTGGTTCGTTTTTTACAGAACCTTTGTCAAGATATAGGGGGATTAAGATGGAAGATTGGGGCATGATGGAATTAGATATTCTGAAAGAAATAGGAAGCGTTGCCGCTAACTACAGCACAAACGCGCTTACGAAAATGCTTAATAAAGAAATCAAGGTTTTAATGCCTTCGATTTTACCTTTTCACGACGATAATCTTTTACGCGCTTATCGCGGCAAGCATGATAGTTTTGTAAGCGTGCAGTGCGATATCCTCTCCGGTTTAAACGGCAAACTTCTTTTAACCTTTGATAGCGACAGTGCCGCTAAGTTTATGAGTATCTGCTATCCCGGCTACCATCTATCGGAAGGAACGACGCTTACGGAGCTAGGTATGTCCGCGCTCAAGGAAATCGGCAACATTGTGTTAAGCGCTTACGTAACCGCGTTAAGCGTATTTTTGAGGACGATAATCGTTCCTTCTCCTCCTGATTTAACAGTGGGTTCATCAGACGAAATCTTAAAGTCGATTAGCAATTGCGGCAAGGTATTTATTTTGCTTATCGATGCTGTTTTCGAAAGAGAGCAGGAGAAGATCGCGGGGAGGATTGAATTTTTGCTTACGCGGGGAGATAAGGATCTGGTTCAAAAGTTTTGCCGGGAGTCCTTGCAGAACAATAATTTGCCGCACGTCGACGACCTTGGCGCGGATTTCGGCGGAACATTCGGCCCTCTCGGCAATTGATAAGTTTGGCGGCAGGGTGTAACCAATTGTCGGATAACTATTTTTTTAGCGCCAACTCGCAGAATCTTACCTGATATTTATTTTTTGCCGCGTAAAAAATTTCATACCGAAAATAAGTATTTTCTTGCCCTTGACGATAAAACAAAAAGCGATGTTTTTAAACCGCACAAAAATATTAATGGTTTTTTACCGCGAATTGGCGACGCTGGTGATTTCCGGCGTTGATGTCGTTGCCGCGATGGATATTTTACAAGGCCACGGAAACGGACGCATCAAGGATATTGCCGCGCGGCTTAAGCGCCATATCTCGCGTGGCGGGACTCTGGCGGACGGGCTTTCCGCTTTGCCGGATTTTTCTCCCGCGTGGCATATAAGTATCGTTCGTTACAGCGAAACCGCCGGAAGGCTGGCTGATGGGTTAAACCGTATCGCCGATTATCTTGAAAAAGACTACTCGATGTTTCAGTCCCTTGTTTTCGGTTTGGCGTATCCGGTGCTGCTTCTGCACATTGCCGTTTTTGTTTTGCCGATAACGTCATTGGTAACTTGCGGCTTAGCCGGGTATTTGCGCGAGTTGTTAAAAGTTTTATTACCGCTGTATGGTATAGTTTTTTTGTTATTCGGGATACGCAAAGTTTTTAAGCAGGCCCGGTTTAAAAATATTTATGATTTGTTTAGCGTTAATGTTCCGTTATGGGGAAAGTTAACGCGCCGGTTTGTCGCCACGCGTTTTGTACGCGCGTTGGAATGCCTGTGCGCTTCAGGGGTAACCATAATCGAGGGGTGGAAGATTGCGGCCGGCGCTTGCGGCAATAGTATTGTGGAAAAATCGATTCTCCGGGGGTTAGCGGTTATCGAGCGGGGAGGCGGCATAAGCGAAGCATTCAGCGCGACCCGCCTGTTTAGCGCGAATATGATCGGGATGATTACGGCGGGAGAAAAGAGCGGCAGTATCGATAAAATGCTTGGGTCTATGGCGTCCCTGTGCGAAAAAGAAAATGCCGTCGCCGTAGCGGTAATGGTTACGGTTGTGCCGGTTTTTCTTTATATATTCATCGCCGCTTACATCGGCTATAGGATTGTTATGTTTTATACAAGTTATTTTAATAAGATTTTTTCTTTCTAAAAAGTGGATTTTTCATTTTTTTTGTGATAGAGTATGATTGTCGTTACAGTGAAGTTCCAAGCTCATTACCCTTCGACTCCCTTCGGTCGCTCAGGGTAATTCGACTACCGCCTCAATCTGTGCCCTTTGGGCTTGATTTCGGCGAAGTCTCATTAAAAAATATTTGACAGGAGGTATATTTTTTATATAATCAAATTTGGAGGGGCCGAGGATGAAGAAAAAAGAAAAAAACAAAAACGCGCGGGAAATAGCGTCTTTGTATTCTTACGATGATTTAGAGAAAATAAAGGAAAGGGCATATTATATCTGGGAGCAAAAAGGGAGGTCTGCCGACAGTGCGTTTCAGGATTGGATCGAGGCAGAGAGGGAGTTAAAAGCAGAAGGGCTCATCTAAAGGGAGGATGGGATGGCGCGCGCGAAAAAAATCAAATGCCCCGGGTGTGAGGAAGGTTTTGGCTTGGAGGGCGATTTGGAAATAGGCGATACTACCGTTTGCCCTAATTGTTACGCGGAGCTAAAGATTATTGAGCTCGATCCGCCGATATTAAAAGTTTCGCAAGACAACGATGCGACTCTTGAAGAAAAAGATAATGAAGAAGAAGACTATGATGATGAAGAAGATGATGACGACGATGATGCGGACGACACCGATGAGGAAGACGGCGAATAGATTTTAAAAAAGGAGGAGTTATGGCAGGAAGAATTCGGACATTTTTTTTATTTACAGTCGTGGTGACATTTTTTTGTGGTTTAGTATCGGCGCAAAATACTAGTACGGAAACTCCGGTCGCTGGAACATCCGGTAGCGGCGCGGCGGCAGCTCCGGCAGTGGAACCCGCGAAGAAGGAAGCGCCTGTCGTAGTTAAAGAGGCCAAGGAAGCTCCTGTGGCGGTCAAAGAGGCGCCTGCGGCGAGTAAAGAGGCCAATAAGGATAATATTATAAAAGGAACAGTGAAGGAAATAGCCGAAGATGGCAGTTACCTCGTGGTCAATGACACAAAAATCGCCGCGACTAAGGAATTTTTAGACGATTCCTATCTGGAAGTAGGGGATAAAGTCGAGATAACCGTGGAAAAAACAGCTACGGGGTTAAAGGCGACTAATTATAATTACGTTTTTGAAGAGGAAGAAGGCGCCGGCGTAGACGAGAAAACGGGTGGCGCGGCAGGCGGGAACGTTGCTGATGCCGGTTCGAATGCTACTGATTTGGGTGGAGAATAATAGCTTTATATTTTTTGCGAAGCAAAAAATAAAAATCACCCTAACCGAAAAAATATGTCACGCCTGCGCTAACGGTTCGTTTTGATTCGCGTCAGCCTCGGCAAGGCGAAGGCCATCAGCTTCGCCGAGAGGCGAGCGAGACGGACTGAGCGCTGCGAGCAGGCAGCAATTTTTCCGGTTAGGCGGATGATCAAGAGAAAAGAAAAAACAATCGGTTATTCAAAAATATTTTTTAATCGGCATGCCATTTTATTATCCGCGAAGCGGATAAAATGTTTTATTGTTTATGAAGTAAAAAATAAAGGAGGATGATAGCTAAATGGAAAATAAAAAAAATGTCGGCTCGGTTGACGAGGAGCCTGGCGGTAGCATCGAAGAATCCGGCAGTGACAATGCGGTTTTAGTGATTACTTCTTGCCAAAATTGGCATACCGCGTATAAGAATTCCCTCAGGAGTGTCGAGGACCTGTCTCGTTACCTGTCTTTAAGCGAAGAAGACAAAACCAACCTAAGGCAAGTCGCTAAAACATACCATATGCGGATTACCCCTCATTATTTTTCACTGATCAAAGATTATGCCGATACTAAAGACCCAATACGAATGCAATGTGTGCCTTCGCCGGAAGAAATAAGGCAGGAAGAGCATGAACGGATAGACCCGTTGTCGGAAGAAAAAACTTCTCCCGTGCCGTGCTTGGTGCATCGTTATCCCGACAGAGTTTTGCTTCTGGTGACGGGAAAATGCTTTATGTATTGCCGTCATTGTACAAGGAAGAGGCTTTGGCATACTAAGCTTGCCGAACCGACATTGAAAGATATCGATTTGGCGTTAACTTATGTTCAGGATAATCCGCAAATACGGGAAGTTATTATATCCGGCGGCGATCCGCTTACCTTGCCGACCGAAAGGCTGGATTATATTTTATCGTCGGTGGTGCGGCGTACCAACGTGGAAGTTGTGCGCATCGGGACAAGGTCGCCGGTGGTAATGCCTGAGCGTATCGACGACAATCTATGTAAAGTCCTTGAGAAATATCATAATCTTTGGGTTAATGTGCAGTTTAATCATCCCCGGGAGGTAAATCCCGATTCAATTGCCGCTTGCGGTAAGCTTCAGAGGTGCGGCATACCGATAAGTAACCAGTCGGTATTGTTGCGCGGCGTTAACGACGATCCACAGGTCATGATCGAATTGTGCCGGAAGTTACAGGCGATAAGGGTAAGGCCATATTATATGTATCAATGCGATCCGGTGGTGGGTGCCTGGCATTTTCGGACCAGCGTCTGGCGCGGTATCGAGATTTTAGAAAAAATGAGAGGCCATACCGGCGGGTTGTGCATACCGACGTATGTCGTTGATGGTATTGACGGTAAAGGAAAAATTCCCATAAGCCCTAATTATCTGGTTTCTATGTCTCCCGATGGGGTTACGTTGCGTAATTACAAGAACGAAACATTTTTTTACTACAGTCCGAAAGGGTAAAGAAGTCCGCCAATTTGTTAATCAAATTGGCGAGACTTCGCCATTTGCCGTTTTGTAGCAAATGGCGAGAACGAAGGAAGCGGGAAAACATAGGTTAGTAAAATACGTTAGGAAGCAAAGCGCTGATTGTGCCGACGAGGATACAGTCAGCGCTTTTTTATTAAATGTCTCTTTATATTTTTAAAAGGCGTGGTAAAATACTGCCTTTGTCAGAGAGTAGAGAGTAGAGAGAAATATGTCAATCGGCTGTCGGCTGCGTAGCTGGAATCGGCTGTCGTTATACGGTTACCGTCTTTTTACCGAATACCGTAACGAGTTACGCAACCTTTCAACGATCAACGAGTATTTATCTCTTTACTCTGCCCTCCCTGCCGGCAGGTCGACTCTCTACTTTTTATAAATAGTATGCCTAAAAAATTATCTATCAAAACTATCGGTATTGCCTACAATCTTAAACGCAAAAATACTTCGGATGATTCCTGCGAGGAGTATGACGAAATAGAAACCATCCGGGCGGTGGAAACCGAAATCAAGCGTTATGGTTTTAAGACTGTCCGCTTAGAACAAGACGGTAATTTTTTCGCTAAACTCGCGCGTGAAAAAATTGATTTTGTGTTTAATCTTGCCGAAGGAATCGGAGCCGGCCGCGGCCGGGAATCTCAGGTTCCTTGTATTCTGGAAAGTCTTAGGATGCCCTATTCCGGTTCCGACCCGATTGCTCTGGGAATTACTCTCGATAAATGTCTCACCAATGTTATTTTACGCGCTAATGTTATTCCTGTGCCTCAAATGTATTTGGTAAACGATAGCCGGTTATTTCCCTTCGGCAATGAAATTTTTGACGAAGGCAAAAATTTCATTGTTAAACCCCGCTGGGAAGGGTCTTCCAAGGGGATATTTCTTAATTCCGTGGCCGTTGATTACGGTTCTCTGAAAAAACGCGTCGGATTTGTTATAAAAAAATATAAGCAGCCGGCGGTAATCGAAGAATTTTTGCCGGGAGATGAAATCACGGCGGCAGTATGCGGCAACGCAAACAAGAGCCGTTTGTTGGGGATGATGCGTATTGCTCCCAAAGAAAAATCCCCGCGGTTTTTTTTATACTCCATCGAAAATAAGCGAGACTGGAAGGAAAAAATAAAATACGAGCCGCCGATGGTTATTCCTTCTCCGGCGCGAGGATTAATCACCCGCTACGCTTTATGCGCTTTTCGCGCTCTGGAGTTGCGCGATATAGCCCGCATTGATTTCCGGCTCGATCAAAACAATATCCCCCGTATCATCGATATCAACCCTCTTGCCGGGCTTAGCCCGTGTTACAGTGATTTGCCGATTCTTTACCGGCTTAACGGCGGGAATTATTCAAAACTGGTGAGAATAATATTAAAAGAAGCGCTGGCGAGATATGGAGTCCGGTTAAAGTAGAAAATTATATTTGATCGAAACATTATGAAATCCCAAATCCCAAATCCCAAATCCCAAATTCCCGTCTCTTGCGGGATCCCGCTAAGCCAGAATAATAAGGGGCGGGAAAATTCCAATAACCAAAGTTCCAATATCCAGAGCAGAAGCTGTTTTGGCCATTCGGTAATTGGAATTTGGTATTTATTTGTTATTTGGAATTTGTTATTTGGAATTTTTAGCGCTTGCTTTGCCCAGTCTGATTTAAATTTTACCGCGCAGGATAGGGTTTTGATAATCGCCCCTCATCCGGATGACGAAATCATCGCTTCAGGCGGCGTTATCCAGAAGGCATTGAACGCTAAAGCCGCCGTTAAGGTGGCATATTTTACCAACGGCGATTATAATGAGATTTCTTTTCTTTTTTACAAAAAACAATTAGCGCTATTCCGGAGCGGATTTGTGACGATAGGAAAAATAAGGCAGAGAGAAGCTGTCAGCGCCACGGCTTCTCTGGGGATTACGGGGGGAGACATTATATTTTTAGGTTATCCGGATCGGTTTACTGAAGCCATTCTCTTGAATTTTTGGAATAAAGAAAATCCGTTCCATAGCCTCCTAACGCATCTCAACAAGGTTCCTTACGAAAGCGCGTTATCTTACGGTGCGCCTTACATCGGCGGGAGCATTCTGAATGATTTTAAAAATATCCTCAGCGCGTTTAAGCCGACAAAAATTTTTGTTTCCAGTCCCCAGGATACTAATCCCGATCACCGCAGCGCTTTTGTTTATCTTAACGTCGCGTTGCTCGATTTACGGCGTACGTTGAAAGACCCCGTGGTTTATCTGTACCTTGTTCATAAAATAAATTGGCCGAGCCGCCAGCAGTATTTTCCCGGCGAAGAGCTTGAGACACCGCCCGATTTGGAATCAGGAGATAAAAACTGGATTAAATTAGTTTTAACGGATAACGAAATAAAAAATAAGTATAAAGCCCTTTTCGCATATACGAGCCAGCTATCTTTCAAAAAATCCTATCTTTTAAGTTTCGTGCGTAAGAACGAACTGTTTTATACCCAGCCGCAGCTCGTTTTGACTAAAAATGACCGTCGTTATCCGAGAGAATTGTACTCGAAAGTTATCTCGGATATTTATTTGCGCCGCGATCCCGGTTTCCTGTATCTGAAGATTTCTTTTTACAAAAATGTCGCGCCGCAGATATGGGCGCATATCCATCTTTTAGGTTACCGGCAGGACCGGAATTTCAGCGAAATGCCGAAACTATTTTTGCGGGCGAAAAACAAGAGGGTTATCGCTTACGCCAATCGCAAGGCATTTCGTATTCCCGGGGCTGAATTGATTTCCCGGGGCAATGAATTGTTTCTGAAGATTCCCCTTTGGAGCCTGGGCAATCCCGAATATATTTTCAGCCGGATAATTTTAATGGGCAAAGTTTTTTCCGTATACGTGGCGCCATGGAGGCTTTTGGTAATTTAATGCATAGTAATAAAGTAGTAATTATTATTCCGCGGGAAAGGTTATTGCGCAAGGATATGCGGGACATCGTGCGTTGTTATACCTGCGTGCGCCGGGCTATTTTAAAAAATGGTTTTAGCGCCGTTACCGTGGGGATTACGAAAAAAGATTTCTTAACCCGCGGGTTAATAAAGAAAAAAATCGCCGTGTTCAATCCCTGCTGTATTTTTAATCTTTTCGAGGGTTTCAGCGGCGATGCGCAAAAAGAGGTAGATTTTGTCGAAATTTTAGAGGAAATAAAAATACCTTTTTCCGGGAACGGTTCCCGGACGCTTAATGCTTGCCTGGATAAAAGCGCGGCTAAACGGATTATGGCGCGCCGCGGTATAGCCGTGCCGGCGGGATTGCATATCAAGGCATTAGGCGATCTTAAACCGGAGCTTTTGCGTTACCCTGTTTTTGTCAAGCCGGCGCGCGAAGACGCCAGCCTCGGTATTGACGATAATTCTTTAGTGGCTTCGAAAAAACATTTGCCCGCTATCGTTAAAGACAAGCTGCGCCAATTCTCCGACGGTGTTATCGTAGAGGAATTCTTATGGGGTAAAGAGTATAGCGTGGGGTTTCTGGGCAATTGGCCGTATGAATTGCTGGGTATTTCCGTTATTGATTACTCCCGTTATAAAGGCTTGCCGCCTTTTTTAACTTATAATTCCAAGTGGAATCGGCAGTCCCTGGAGTTTAAAAAAATTATGCCTTCGCTTAAGGAAAATATTGATAAAAATATTAAAAATAGGATAATATCGTTATCCCGGGAAGCCGCTAAAGCTTTAAACTGCCGCAGCTATTTCCGGGTAGATCTGCGCCAGAAAGATAACGAACTTTTTGTTCTGGATGTAAACCCTAATCCCGATATCAATCGGGACAGCGGTTTTATGAAGCAAGCCTATTCTAAGGGGTATGGCTATAACCAGGTGATCGGAAAAATAATCGGGTCTTTATTTTTACCCCGTTAGAGAAAGCCGCCGACTTTAGGCGGCGGTTGTCCAGCGATAAAGCTGACGGTGGTCTAATGCCACTGTCAGCGCAGACCGTTAGAGAACGGAGTTCTCTAACGGGGTTTACTGCGTAAAGAAATGCAATGATATTCAGGAGGGGCTATGTACGAACAAGAATTGACCGTCGGCGATATCTATCTGACTATCGCCAGAAACTCTGAAGTTTTCAAATCGGTTGAAATCGATACCTTAAACGAAGTCGTCGAGGATTATCGCGGCAATCCCGGTACCACTTACCGCATTTTTGAAGAAAAAGACGGCGACCGCGTGGTCGGGTTTGTCATTTTTGGCAGAACTCCCATGACCGAGTTTGCCTGGGATATCTATTGGCTTGTGGTGGACCGGCATTTCCAGCGCCGGAGCATGGGCAAAAGATTAATAACGAAAGTGCAGGATTTTTTGTCCGCTAAATATCCCAAGGCAATTTTACGGGTTGAAACGTCGTCGAGGGTCGACTATTCCGCCGCGCGTAATTTTTACCTCAAACAGGATTTTAAGGAGGCGGGCAGGATAAAAGATTTTTACGAAGACGGCGACGACCTTGTTGTTTTCGTGAAATATATCGAAAACAAAGAAAATCATCCGGCTTCAGTCGGTGGTAATTCACTTTAATCATACCCCGTGAAACGCGTGCGTAGAATTGGATATATCGTTTTGGCGGTTGCGGTCTTGTCCGCGGTATTTGTATTTTTTTATAAAGAAACGGCGTTAAAAAAATATATCACGGGTTTCGTCGAAAATGAGTTTGGGGGAAAATGTCGTGTCGAAGCCGCCAAGATTTCAGGGGCGGGCGCGGCCCTGGTTAATTTAAGTTTTATCGATGAAGATATCGAAGTTATTTTATCAAGGTTTAGCGTAAATTTTAATATTTTTCCTCCGGCAATCAGCGCCGTCGGTATTGATGGCGCAAAAATTACCGTAAAAAATCCCGCGCGGCTTAAACGCAGATTAGCCGCTAAATTTACCAATTCCGCTAAAGTTAATACCGGCTTCAATATTTTTCCTCTGCCCCTTGAACTAAAAAATATACAAATAAAATATACCGGAACCGAGGCGGAGTTCGCCGCCGCTTTATTTTTGAAATGTTTAGTCGACGATAAAAGGATAATCGGCATATCGGCCGCGCGGATTGATTATTTTAATTTTTCCTCCCGTGATTTAATCATCAACCGCTTGAGCCTTTTGCCTTGCGGCGGCGGTCTGTATAGTTTAAAAATTGACGGGGCAAAAATCGGTAAAAGAAGCATCGAAGGGTTAACGGTTCCTTTGAAAATCGAAGGAAGCAATATTATATTAGTTGACGCGCAGAATATCTTCTTCGGCCCCCGGGCGGAAATTTTTGGAGCGATTATTTTTTCCGGTTATCGCGATATCGCGGTTGGGCTTAACCTTAAAGATATGTCATTAGACAGCGTGGTCGGCATTCTTGTGGACAAAGGTGATTTTCGGGCTGATGGGCTTTTTGACGCCGGCCTTAATCTATTCATTGCGGACGGAAAAATCAGCAGCTTGGGAGCGGTTTTCAGCAATATCGGCGGGGGGTTTATCGATATAAAAAAAGATGATTCGCTGGGTTTTTTACGCCGCGGGTTGAATGAGACACAATACAATACGCTGATTGACGGTTTTAAAAATTATGCATATAATAGTGGAATCATAAAAATTACTATGGTTAATGACGAGATGGTAACACGGATTGTTTTCGATTCTTTCGCGCAGGGAAGGCGGGACATCGACGTTCCGGTGCATCGGGCGGGCGGTGACTAAATACCGTAGGACGTGGGACGTTCTCTTCGCTGGGATGTAAGGACGAGGGGTTTGAGGAACGTTCTTGATCATTATTGCGTCCTACGTCCAAGCAGCCGAAGGCTGCGGGCATCCTACGGCTTTACGGTAAGATAGGGAGGTTAACTATGAAAAAGCTGGTGATTATTGCAATGGTAGCGGCGGTATTAGGCTGCGCGAAACTCAGCGTCGAGGCGACTAAGCCGATTAAGGTAGATGTGACGATGCGTATCGATATTTATCAGCATGTGGAGAAAGAAGCCTCGTCCATTGAAGACCGGATTTACGGAAAAAAAGAAAAGCAGCTTAACTCTTTATTGAAGGTAATCGTTCCGGAAGCTTATGCTCAGGAAACGCCGGTTGCCGCCGTCGACGAAGCGATTGCGCACCGCAAGGCCAGGGCGCCGGAGATAGAAGATTATTCCGTCAAGGGTTATGTCGGTGAAAAGCTTGACGCTTTTTTGCAGGTAAGGGATGGCGTGCCCGACGATTTCAAGGGAAAAGTTACGCAAGCGGTTGAGGCGGAAAACCGGGATCGCGAGATTATCTATAAAGCCACCGCCGAAAATAATAAAATAGCGGTAGAGGGAGCGCAGCAATTTTTTTATATCGACCATTATCAGAGAGCCAAGGCCGGCTGCTGGTTTGAAGTTCAAAAAAAAGAGGGCAAAGTCTGGAAACAGAAGTGACGCCTTGTAAACCGCAAAATCATGAAAAAAGCCGGATTATTCTTGAGTACTTTCCGCATGAAAATCGCCTTTGTGTTTATCGTGGCGATGCTCTGCGCCGGGGCCTTAAGCGATTATCTCATTTACCGCTACTCGCTTAATTCTCAGTTCGCGCAATTTCGGGATAATCTGCGGATTATCGCGCAAACGGCGGCCTTGACGATTGATGCCGAAATGCTGGCGCAGATCAAGCTGAATAAAGAGGCGGTAAATTCTTCGGAATATAAAAAAATATCCGGACAGATAAACGCGATCAAAAACGCCAATCCGCCGATACGCCGTATCTACATTATGAGCAGGGCCGTCAGGCCCGGCCGGTTATGTTATATTGTGGATTCTGAACCGGTATCCCGCGAACCCGGCAATAACGGTTTGGCCTCATACCCCGGAGATGAATATAACCCGTCGAATTTTCCCGAGATGATGCGTGCTTTTAACGGGCCGACGGCGGATAAGAAAATAGGCGAAGACCGGTGGGGCAAGCTTGTTTCCGGATACGCTCCTATCCGCGACAAAAAAGGAACTGCCGCGGCTATTCTGGGAGTCGACCTTATGGCCGGCGATGTTTATTTGGCCCAGGAAGAAATTCAGGGGCGCGCTACGCTGGTGTTACTTTTCGGGGTTATCTTCTCGTTGTTTCTGGGGACATTGGTATCGCGCAGTATCACCAAGCCCATCGAAGAATTAGTTAAAGGCACCGAGAATATCGCTAAAGATAATTTACAGTACCGGGTTAAAATCTCCGGCGATGACGAATTAAGCCTCCTGGCGGATTCTTTCAATCGCATGGCAGAGAGCCTTCATAGTTCCCGCGTCAAGCTCAACAATTATTTCTATAATGCCATTAAATCGCTGATTCGTATTTTAGAAGCCAAAGATTCTTATACCTGCGGACATTCGGAGCGTGTTGCCGAATACGCCGTTCAAATCGCCGCGCGCATGGGTTTTCCTCTGGAAAAAATCGAGTTATTGCGCGACGCGGCGTATTTGCATGATATCGGTAAACTCGCCGTGGCCGAAAATATCCTGAATAAGACCGGGCGGCTTACCGATGAGGAGTGGAAAAAAATCAGGGAGCACCCGGTTATCGGCGAAGAAATTTTAAAACCGATTCAGCTTACCGAAGAGGTGCTGGCGATTATCCGGGGCCATCACGAGCGTTTCGACGGCTCCGGTTACCCCGATAAGTTAAGTGGTACCGGTATTCATATTTTTGCTGCGGTTGTTTCCGTGGCCGACGCTTATGACGCGATGACCAGCGCGCGCGCCTATCGGCCGGCAATGAGCCGGGAGGCGGCGATGGCGGAATTGGTTAAAGGCAGTGGCCAGCAGTTTGACCCAAAAGTCGTCGACGCGTTTTTGCAGGTACTTAAAGAAGACGAAAGTGACCGAAAAGGTGCCCGTTTTTTTTAATGAGCGCATTATTTTTTCTAGTGTACTCATGACGAAAAAATAATAGCGCGAATTACCCCTGAAGCGTTAGCGAAGGGGTTTGAGAATTACTCATTTTCAAGCCCTCGGCTTCCCTCACTTCGCCGAGAGGCGAGCGTCCGCCTCGGCAAGCCTTCGGCCCACGGCTTCGCCGTGAGGCGAGCGAGACGGGCCGAGAGGCGAGCCGAAGGCGCAGAATGGACAGGAAAAAAATATTAGTGGTCGACGATGAAGAGTCGTTGGTTCGGATCGTGCGGCTTCGTTTGGAAGCGGAGCAGTATGAGGTTGTGACGGCTTACGATGGGGAAGACGCGCTCAGGAAAGCCAAGGAGGATAAGCCCGATTTAATTCTTTTGGATTTGATGTTGCCCAAAATGGACGGGTTTTGGGTTTGCGGCTTGCTTAAAAAAGACCGGCGCTTTAAGAACATTCCGGTGATTATTTTTTCCGGGCGTTCACAGGAAGATGATATAAAATTCAGCCAAAAAGTCGGGGCTGACGCGTATATTATTAAGCCGTTTGAGCCTCAGCTTTTGCTGGATAAGATAAAAGAGTTGATCATGGTCGCCGGCTGAAGTTGACGTTAGTGTATTACCCTGAAATATCGGCGAAGGGGGTTTAAGTTTTTCCGCCAATGTCTCGTCTTTAGGTCTTGTCGCAGGGATGAGTTGGCGGTCGGCGTGAAGCGACAACGGTCATTGTAAACAACTAACCGTTTTTGACCTGGCCTGGGGATGAACGAGAATGGAATGTAAAAAAATTCCGGTGCCGCGAAGCGGCATACGAGCGGCGTAACGCCCCGCAGTCTTGCTGCGGGGATAGCCGCTGTAAGGAATTTTTTTACAAAAGGAGCAGCCATGAAAAAAAATATTTTCTTTTGGACACTGTTGTTTTTGTTTGCGTTAACCGGCGGCGCGGTGTTTTCCCAGAATGTTACCAGCGCGGAACCTGTTGCGGCAAAGCCTAAGGTAATTTTACTTATCGCCGAACAGAATATCGAAGGCCCGCAGAAAGCGTGGTGGGCCAGTGAGATTGACCTTTCGACGACCGAGGCGGCAATCGCCACAAAACTGATTGAAGAGGGGTATGATGTTATCGATACTTCTGTCGCGGAGAAAGTCATCAAGCAGAAGCCGGCGTTTCGCGTGGTGGATATTTCTCAGGGCGAATCGGCGCAATTAGGCAATTCCTCCGGCGCCGATTATGTTATATTAGGCAAGGCAATCGCTTCCAGCGGCGGCAATGTTCCGCAGTCGAATATGAAATCGTGCTATGGAAATATTACCGCCAAACTTATTCGCGCTAAGGACGGCAAGGTTATCGCTTACCTTGATGCCGCGGGAAATTCCGCCCATCCGGACCTTATCAGCGGCGGCCGGGAAGCATTATCGCGCGCCGCGGAAAGCTTGGCATTGAAAATAATCGACGCGTTGAATAAACAGAAATAATAAAATCGGTTAAGGTTAGGGCTAGGCTCTCCTTCGCTCTTCGAGCTTCGGAGAAGTCTCGCCGAAGCTTTAGCGAAGGCGGAAAGCCGGTTTGGGTTAAGGTAATGGTTAAGGCTGATACGAATTTACAGCCATGACCTAAGCCCTAACCCATACAGGCATCTTTGCCATAGCCTTTGCCCAGTATTCAAGGAGGGGTAACGATGAAGAAATTTTTAGCATTGACGATGAGCGTTTTAATAATCAGTGGTTTAGCCGGTTGCGCTACGCTTGAGCCGACGGCCCAGGTCGATAATAACGCCGGCACGCAGGCGATGCCGCCGTATAACGGGCCAAAAGCGCGTATCGCCGTGGCGGATTTTGAAGTTAAAGCCGCCAAGGCCGGAGGAGCGATCGGCACGGGCCTGCGCGAGATGTTGATAACGGCGTTGATGAATTCCAGCCGTTACCGGGTGGTGGAGCGCCAGGTGTTAAGCGCGATTATGCAGGAGCAGGAATTAGGCGCGTCCGGCGCGGCAGCGCAAGGCACCGCCGGAGCCCAGCGCGGTAAGATTAAAACCGCGGATTTAATCATTACCGCGGCGGTTACCGAATTTGAGCCTAATGCCAGCGGCGGTGGAGCGGGAATCGGCGGCGGCGGCGGTATTGCCGGCGCATTAGTGGGTGGGTTATTGAGCGGTGCGATGAATAAATCGCATATGGCATTAGATATCCGTATCGTTGACGCTTCGACTTCCGAAGTTTTGGCCGCGACCCGCGTTCAGGGCCAGGCTAAAGATTTCAGTGCCGGGTTTATGGCCGGTTTCGCCGGCAGTTGGGGATTAGGCGGCGGCCTTTCCATGTATGCCAACACGCCGATGGAAAAAGCCATCCGGGTTTGCATTATTGAAGCCGTGAAATATATTTCACAGGCCACTCCGGCGGATTACTATAAGTACTAATTGGGAAAATACTGACGTATTTTACCAATTCTAGAAAAATGCCGTTATCTTATTCTAAAAAAGAGAATAGGTGACGGCATTTTTTCTTTAATTTAGCCCTTCCCGACACCCTTAATCCTCCAGTTAACCCAAAAAATTTCGTTGCGTAATGTTTTATACCTAACTCATTGGTTTTCTTTGGGTTATGAAGTAGTCATCCCTACCAAGGGGTGCAGGCATTTTTTGGGTTAAATATGGACGATATTTATTTTTTTGCGCAGCAAAAAAAAGAAATATCCCGTTTCCTTGTTTTTCCCTAAAAAATATGTTATATATTAATACTCATATTTTGTTGATTAATATTAAGTATTTGAAAGAGTAAAAAAAATAATAAAAAATAAACCAATGATTTTCTTTTTCTCCCAACCCAGACGAAAGTTATTCTCGAAAATCACTCTTGTGCTGGTATTATTCTCTTTTCTGGGTACCAGCCTGGGCGTCAACTACGCCCACGCCGCCCTGACCCTGCCGGAACCTACCCAGTTACTGGGACTATCAGCAACCTATTCCTTCCCGATATTAAAAGGATTAAAACTTAACCCGGCTAACCCGCTGCAGATAGAATTCATCATCGATAGCGGCAATTGGGACGCGCAATATGTAGGGACAGGGCTAAGCCCTGTCCGTTACCAAGAGGCGTTGAAAAAAGAATCAGAAAAATTAATCCGGTATTTTTTAGCCGGCCTGACTATCCCTGAAGACGACTTATGGGTAAACTTATCCGTATATGAAAAAGACCGCATAATCAATGATTCCGCGGCTTCAACCGACGTAGGACGTGATATGTTAGCCCAGGACTATGTCCTTAAGCAATTAGTCTCAAGCCTTACCCACCCAGAAAATTCTATCGGCAATCGATACTGGCAATCGGTTTATTCTCAAATCGGTAAATTACCGGGAACCGGTAATTTACCGATAGATACCTTCAATAAGATATGGATCGCTCCCGATAAAGCCGAAGTCTATGAATATAAGAATACGGCGGTAGTCAACCAGGCTACTCTTAAGGCAATGCTCGAACAAGACTTTCTCGCATTGCAGAAAGGAACGAAGGATGAAAGACGAGGGGCGAGGGACGAAGGGGCAATGAAGGACGAGGGACGAGGGACGAAGGATGAAAAAGCAGGACAAATCAACAAGGTGGCTTCGGACGTAATGCGTGAAGTCGTAGTACCTAAAATAACCGACGATATCAATTCCGGTAAGAACTTTGCTACTTTAAGACAGATATACTACTCTCTCATCCTGGCTAAATGGTTTAAAGAGAAGTTTAAAGAATCTTTCTATAAACACTATATCAACCAGAAGAAGATAAAAGGTATTGATACTAATGACCCACAAGCTAAAGAGAAGATCTATAACCTATATACGCAAGCCTTTAAGAAGGGTATCTATGACTATATAAAGAAAGAATCCGACCCAGCGACGCATAAGCAGGTGAGGAGGAGATACTTCTCGGGGGGAGTGATGCCGCTTGTTTCATCGGGGGTGGTGCAAACACAGGTGTTGTCCAGAGCCGAACAAATCCACGATTCATCTAAAGGGCTGAACGTAATAACAACGGACATTTTATCGGGAGATGCGGCGAATGATAACGCGTTTGCGGTGACGGGGAGCCCGGCACCCTTTGGTACGATTGGTACAGTTACAGAAGAGGATCAAAAAAATGGCAAATGGGTTAGATTTAATATATCGCAGCGGTTGAATGAACGCCTGATAAGAAAAGAAAGCGTATTGAAAATTTATCGCCGCGGCACCAGCAGGTCTTTAGCAACAATGCAGAGTCATTTAGGAAAGCGTAATCTAATAGCGGGACCGGGTTTTATCAGGGGCGCGGCATTACCTCCGCCGATAAACAAACCGGCTGTTAACCTGCTGGCAGCAGGTTATACAGAAGATGGCTGGGGAGGAGCGATAGACATTGGCTATGACTTTTTTGAAAGAACAATATCGGTTAGAGTGCGCCCTTTCCATAGAAAAGAAGGAAGCGATAAACCATTTTATATCACAGTAGAGGCGCCAATCACTTCCAGCCCGGTGGAAAGCGGTTTGAGCGCGCAAGACCGACAGTATAAAGAACATGTCGTCGCTTCGTTACGCGCCAACATGCTGAAGGTATTGAGCCTGACCCTTCCGCCGAACGATAATGAGGTGATTGACTGGGCAATCGCTGAACTTTCCCGGCCGCTTGAGGCGAAAAGATCAGCTCACGAAGCGCGGGTCAGGAAAGCGATCGAAGATAGGGATAAACCCGGTAAAGGCAAAACGATTCTGGTTACCGGCGGCGCCGGCTATATCGGCGGCCATACGATTTACGAAGCGCTTTTGCAAGGATATGATATCGTGGCCGTGGATAATTTCGTTAAAGGCCGCGAGGAGATGGTTGATTTCTTAAGGGAATTCGCGGTAAAAGTGGGGCGTAAATTCACCTTTGTCCCACTTGACCTTGCCGACCGTCCGGCAATCGATACGATGTTTCGGGAGCATCCGGAAATCGACGATATTATCCACTTTGCGGCTTATATCGAAATCGGCCCTGACGCCTTGGCGCCGTGGCAATATTTCGAAAATAACCTGATCAATCCGTTGAACCTTGTCGAAGCCGCGGAAAAATACAAAAAAATAAACGGTAAGCGGATGCGGATCATTCCTTCGCTGACTGCGGCAGTCTATGACGGCGACCAACCCATGCCGCTCACCGAAGCATCGATAAAAAACCCCTTGAGTGTTTATGGTTTTACCAAGCACTGGATGGGCGAAGTGATGAAGGATTCTAATCTCGACGCGTTTTGCGTCCATTATTTTAATGCTGCGGCAGGGATGCCGTTTGAGTCTATGGGCGAATGGCACAGCCCGGAAACTCACGCTATCCCCCGATTCATTCGTTTGCTTTTGGAAGGCAAGCCGGTCCAACTTTACGGTAAAGGATATCCTACCGATAGCGGTACTCCTTCCCGCGATTATATTTCGGTTTTGGATTTGGCGACGGCGCATATTGCCGGCCTGGAAATCGAAGATAATTTGCCCGGCGAGACGTCCACGATGAACCAGCATTATAACCTGGCTACGGGAGAAGGGCTGGAAGTAGCGCCGTTGGCGAAAAAAATCGCCGGAGTTCTAAAAGAAGTAGTGCCGGGGATAGAATATAGGGAGGAAGATGTCGGCCCGCGCGCCGGCGATGCTGCTAAATTATATGCTAGCCCGGGGAAGATTAAAGATTATACTCTTCGTTCGAAAACCGCGCATGCCTGGGAGCTGGATAACAGCGATATCGATACAATCGTGCGTTCGGCGATTATCGGCCATCTCAATATGCTTAAGCGAGAAACGGTAATGTCGCCTAAGCCGATGCCGGAAAGCGATATGGTTAAAACTTCGCAAAAGGTCATTGCCCGGCTGGGGACAAGCCGAAAATACGACGGCGCCGGCCCGCGCTTTAGCCCTGAGGCGCGCCGCCAGATTACCGGCCGTCTTTTCCGGGATATTAAAGCCTCGCGGCTGCAAATTATCCAGGGCCAATTGCTTGAGCGGTTGAAAAAGCAATCCATAAAAATAACCGGGGTTGCTACCGACGGAAGCAAACTGTTCGATATGCTTAACGGCTTAGCCGGCATGTCGCAAGCGTCCTATACTTATTCCGAACAAGACCGCGGTGATGCGGCAATCACGCGGACTTTAATCGTGGCGCGCGACCATGACATTATTGTTGTTCGTGAAGGCGAAGCAGAAAAGGCGCGCATCGCCATCCCGCCTTATGATGTTATCCCTATCGCGGCGCAGGAGCTGGATAATGTCATCAGGGATTTACCGTCGGGCCAAAACGTTTTGTCTTTGGCCGAGGCGTGGGAAAGGCTCAGCGCTGAAGGCGCGGCTTTACTTGATAAACCAGTTGAGCAAATGACCGGCCAGGAAGCGGCGGCCCTGGTTGACGCGTATAACGGATTGGAAACACGCGCCGCGCGGTTGACTTATGATGCCGGCAACCAACGTATCCAGGTTAACAAAAGTTCTTCTTCCAGCCCGAATGTCGTGGCCGGCTCAACCCCGGCAACAACCGATGGCAGTAAAAGAGAAGTAGACTCAGGCCAGAGGGCAAAGGGCCTAGGGGTAAGCGCCAGCCCGGTAAGAATACCCGGGCTTCCGGATATCCAGGAACAAAGCCAAGGCCAATCCGGCGGGGTGGTTACCTTTGTGCCGTCACGGGAATTGCTATCAGGAGAAAAAGCGTTGTTAATCTATGACAAAGAGACCGGCGCCGTGGTAGCTGAAGCGCGTTTCCCGGCTAAAGGCGAGTCGTTTTATTTGGGCGATAGGATGGAAGTTGCAGTGGGCAGAAATTTTTTTGGGCAAATAGAAAGGCCTGGCCGTCATTCATGGGATGTGCGTTTTCGTTTAAACGGCGACAGTCATCGGGTAAATATTTTTCTCGACACCGATACGTATATGAATAGAAAAACTGGACTAGCGAAATACATGCTATCAATAACGGCAGAACTTTTGGGCTCGGAAGGCCCTGGTCGATCAAAGCGATTCTATCTGGCCGAAGGCGAGCCGGATGTTACTCATCGGAGAAGTGTTGTTGCCAGTCCGGCGGTTGTTAAGGCGCCGGCCGAGGTCAGCGTTGGGATGATGGAAGAAGCGTTGCAAAGCTTTTTGAGTAAAGAAAGAGTAGGGCAAAGAGGAAGGCCGGAAACCTACGGCCTTCTTAGAAGTTTTTCCTCCAAGACGTCTCTAGCTTATACTCTTGAACTTTTCAGGAGAAAAATCAATGACCTGCAGGGGCGGGATTTTAGCCTGGATCAAATTCAAGCCGCGCGGGATAGTTTTGTCGCGGCGGTTAACGCGAGAACTTCGCTAGATTATCAAATTGAACTTATTGACGAAGGATCATCGATAAGGGTATTTTACCGGGACAAGGAGCGCCAGCCGCTCATGGCGGTTGACGAGTGGGTTGTGGATGGCGTTGAGCGGGGTTTAAGCGAAATCTTTGGGGTTCCTTCCGGCGCCCTTACCAACCCGTTAAAACTGCTCAATTCATTTCGCCGGCCGAAAAAGGATAAAGAAAGAATAAAAATAGCCTTACGCTTGAGAACGGGGGTTGGCGAGGCTAAGTCAATAATAGTAGATGTTTTTTTATCCCGGCCGAAAGACGGCAAGGATTTAAAAGTTGAATGGAATTCCTCTGCTGACCCCAAGGCGTCGCCACAAGAACTTTCCTTCCGTAATGTTTTTTCCACCCTGGCCGTGACCGCCGCTGAACCTGAATCCGCCGGTTCCCCCGTTGGTTTAGCGCCATCCGCGAGTCCTGTGAATGGTTACGATTCTGAAGGGTTGGCTACGGCGGTTGAGATAGCGGTCGCTAAAATTATAGATGATGTCCCTCCCGATGTTTTCATGGACAGGGCAGAAATTTCAGGAATAATCAAAAGAATTTTAGGCCGGAAGAAACTAACGACGGCAGAATTGACGGTAAACTCTGGCCACCGCGGTGAAATCACAATACTAAGCGCGGAGATAGTTGGTAAGCTACCTAACGACGGATCTAATGGGCATGTTCTCAGGGTTAGGTATCAGGATGGTAAGTCTATAATTCTTGTTGATTCTACAATACCAAATAAAACTTTGCCGGCATCAAGGCCGAAAGAAGCGGCGACTACAGCAGTTTTTGCGATAGCTTCCGATAAGCAAAAAGACGGCTTAGGCTTGGCTGCTGCTGCCGGCCCGGAGGTAGTAACCGTGAGGGGCGGGGGGAAGGAAGAAGTAACCGCCAGCCCGGTGATAAGACCCGGAAGGCCGTTAACCGTGAGGCGCGTGAGGTATGGCGAAGCAAGGGTCGGCCCGGATATTAAGGGAGCGATAGGAACTGTGATAGATATTGAAGCGGAGGAAGAAGCGATAACAAGCGCGGCGACAGTGCTTGGTACTATGGGGGTAGTTGGCAACGATACTTTGAAGAGAGCTTTAAGGGCTTTGGACATTTGTGAACGAAGGCTTTCGCGCCGCCTTGAGGCGACAGCAGCCGATTCTTTGCACGGCATAAAAATCCCTCTCCCGTTAGCAACCGTTCGATTGGCGATTGAAACATTGAAGATAAGATTGGAAGGCGTCGTGGGCATCTTAATAAGCGAATATATCCAAGCCTTGAAAGGGGCGGATAGAAGGAGTAAAGCCGCGGCGGTTAAGGCGCTTGGCGCTCTGAAGCTGAGGATGATCCGGCCGACGCTTTTGCGGAGCATCGTTAAGGCCTTGAGAGGTTATGAGCAAGTGCTTTTGCGTGAGCTCGGTGGGGGAAAAGTTGGTTCGCTTGGCGGTGAACTTTCCACTGAGGAGTTAGCAGGTGTTCGAGCGGTGCTCGCAAAGTTTGAAGGAAGAATGAGGAAAAACTTACAAGGTACCGACGGCAGGCCGGCGGTGATGAAAACCGTAGGCCGTGGGGCGTCCGCGGCTTCGCCGCTGGGACGTGGGGACGTTGCGGGACGTAGGACGAGGGGGGCAAGCGCCAGCCCGGCGCCAACCCCGGGAGATGGGGAGGAAACAGCCAGTATCAGCCCGTTGGGCCAACCCGGCAGCGCGCTGCCGGATATCAGCGTTGAGCGGGTAGAAACAGCATTGGAAGAACTTACGGGAAAGAGGATTGCGTCTGAAGGATTTAGCGGAGGAGAACCTCCCCATAATATCATCCGTTTTCCCTTAGCAGGTTTAATGAATAAAATAAATCAGAAGGCCGGGGCGGTTTATAATCAAGATCAAATCAGAATCGCGCTTCGTCATTTGGGCAGGACGATCAACGTAAAGCCTTTGTTCTACCCCTTTACCATTATAATTAGATATAGCGGAGGAGATGTAACAATAAGCAAAAAAGCGCGGCCGGCCAAACTTTCAGGGTCTGAGGCCGCGGTCGCGGAAAAAATTGCGAAAAGAGTTGAGCCTGCGTTAGGAAGAGACATGGGTTTTATTTTGAACCCCGACGTTTTACGGGACGTGTTGATTTTGCTCAATTCACCAACCTATGGCAGGAGTGATACGCTAACCTACAGCAAGACGGCCGGCGGAGTAATAATGTTTTTACTTAAGGGTACGCGCAGGATGGAAGTTTTATTCTCCCGTAAAAAAGACCTGAATTCAAAAGAAGGACCGGATTTATTGCTTTTTGACATAACCGACGGCCTGGAGGGAAGGAAACAAGCGCCTATCGTCATCGAGAGGAGTATTTTCCCCCTTGTCCCCGCCGCGAGTTCTGCGGCTGTTTTTCGCTCAGTACCGGCGGCCGCGGCTAGTTCTACGCCGACCGGCCGGGATTTGCCGCGCCTTATGGTAGAAACGTTTGACGCTGCTTTAGTTTTAGCCCAACGCGGCAAGAAAAAATACGATTTGAAGACTTTACTCAAGGCCGTAAGGGTCAAGGATGTTTTTGACGGAATGGCCGCGCTTGAGTTTCCGGGGAAAATTCCGGATGATGTCAAGGGGAGGGTTACCCAGACAGTAGAGCATACTCAAAATCTTTTTAAAGCCTGGCAGGATATAACCGACCGGAGGTTTCGCGATAACCCCCGGATTTGGATATTGGCGCTTTTGTTTCATGATATCGGTAAAATAACCGGGTATCGCGACCATGAGCGAACCGGCGTCGAACTTATTGAAAAACATAATTTGTTGCAGCCTTTGGTGGATTCTGGCCGCATCAGCCGGGAGGAAAAACTGGCGATTGAGATGATTATCCGCTACCATATTCATCCCCATCTACCCTATTCGGGAGAGCGTAATTTCGGGATGTGGCGGGAATTTTTCCGCGACCCGCGCCTCCAGCAATGGATTGCGATGCATCCGGACAGGCTTGCGGCTGATACAGTAGATGATTTATTGCGCGATATCGTGTGGGTCACTTATTTCGACGGGGTCGCGGCAGTTGGTTCTTACGCGCGTGCTAAGATACGCTTTATGATGAAAGAAAGGGAATTGCTTCGGAGTATTCTATTCGCCGATGCGCCAACGGTTGAAAAAGCTTTAGCGGAAATAAGCGCAAGGGATGTTTTTGACCGGCTGGTAAGGCTGAGTAATTATCGGGATAATAATTTAGATGATCGCCGTGTTGATTACAGTTTGAGGATGCGCGCGGCGATTGCCAAGCTGGAAGCGTTAGGTATACCTTTGTTTTCGGGCTTCAACGATAAGCTTAAAGGCCTGGCTGGGGAAAACTTAACCAATTTTGATGTCCTTTTCAGCACCCTGGCCTGGAGCCGGGATACCGCAAATTACCAAGATTTCCGGCGATCGATGGGTAATCACCGGGCGATTGCCGCCAGAGATAGAATCAATGTCAATGCCCTTAAATTAATGGTAATTCTTCTTGAAGCCGCAAAGCGTTTTCCCCAACCCCATGGTTACATCACGGTCAAGGGCCGGGATGTTGATAATCTGGAAAAGGTTAAGGGCAAAGTGCTTAGCCGCCACCTTTTCGCTCTTAACCGGGTTTTATCCCGGACCAGGGGCTACCGGCTTAGTGGTAACCACATTGACCTGCTTGACGTAAAAAACGAAGTTATTCCGGGCGCGGGGATAGAATTCAAAAACGACACCCGCGATATCGTTTTTATCATCGACCCACCCGCCGTGGCTCCAGAGCTCTCAGTCGCAGCCAGCCCGGTTCCCGATGCTGAAGCTGCCGGCCGGGCGGTTCTTTCCCTTTTTCAAAAACCATACGAAGCTATTTTAGCTGCCGCCGACCCTCAGGAATTGACCTTGGTGAAGCCGTCGGATCCGGGAGAAGAGCCCGGAGCGGTTGTTATTATCAAAGCTGAGATATTTAATAAGCTGCTTGATCCAAACGGTGCTGGCTTGACAAATGAGCAAAGAGAGCAAGTTGTTTCCATGGTCGTTACGGAGTTGGAGAAAAAAGGCGCGGTGGTGCGCGGGGCAAAATTTTTAAACGCCACCGCCTTAAAAGAGATGGATTTCGTCGACCGCTATATGTTCGCGCACGCCTATCGCGCGGCAAAGACTGATAATGTTCCCGAAGACGCCCGCCGGAGGATGCTTGAGAAATTTCCCGATGTGGGTTCGCTGGACCGTGTTTTATCCTACGATGATGCGGTGCGCAAATTCGGGGCTACGATCGGCGCTACCGATGAAGCGCAATATGAAGTTTTGTGGAAAAAACAGCTTGGAACCCCGGATATGGCCAAAGATAAACCTTCAGATACATGGTATCAGAGGGTGGGTATCGTCGGCGTTCCTTATATTGTTATGCATGGCTTGACCGCGTCCACGAAAATGCGGACGTATAAGCCGGGATCCGGCGCCCTGATTATGGACATTCGTTTTACCGACGAGTCAAAATTCGGTATCGCCCAGGGCCGTGATTGGGCCGGCCCGACTAATCCCAGGGATAAAACAGCCAGGCTTGATCAGGCGCGCAGTAAGATTTTAGCGATTTTTCCTGCCGCGGACGGCGTAATGAACGGGCTTCATTTCTCCGCCGGATATGTGGAATGGGCCCTGGAAAGGAGTATTACTTTAGGCCAGGTTCCCCGGATATTCAGCGAGCGTTATCACGGTGAATTTATTAAGGCGATTTTCAACAATCCTAAAGTCAGTGAATTGGTGAAGGCGGTTCCTGCTGATATCCCGCCCGGCATCGAAATTTTCGACTTGACCAAGGAGAAACCCTGGCCGGTAACCGCCGGTTTGCTCGATTCGCTCTACCAACAGTGGCGAGAGGAGCATGGAATATCTAGTTCAGGGGTAAATACAAAAGCTAATGTGCAATCCGTCGCCAGCCCGGCCGCTGCCTCAACCGCCGTCAGTTCTGATATTGTTTCTGGCAGCAATTCATTTTTGTCTTCCGACAAAAATGAATTGGGCGGTATCAAGATGTCCAACATCCCGGTGATATCTTCGGCGGCGTCGCAGAAGATGGAATTCGCGGCGATCGGGCCGGACTTTTTCGATAGGCTAACGTTCCGAATTGTTTCAATGAAGCACATCGCGTCGTTGGCACAGTTCGCGTCGTTGCCATGAAACGCGGATGACCACAGATTAGGGACGCTGATAATCGCGGATAAATAAAAATTTTGTGCGAAGAATTGTTATCCTATTTTTTTTGTTGCAATTGCAACAAAAAATAGGATATTGCGAATCTCGTCATTGGGCGATTAAATCATTATTTTTTGGTCGGTAGTGATTTTAATTGTATTCTGTAAAGGCTAAGGCTATGTAAATGTTTTCAAAGACCGCGAAAAAAATCGTTTCTTTTTTTGGCATTTTTCCAAAAAATATGTTATGTCGTATCATTAAAAGCAATAAGGTGCTATGTCGAAAAAACAAACAATGGGAGCAAGGTGATTTTTAATGAGTTTTTTCTATCAGAAAAGTAACGGCTTACGAGTTTTGTCGTTAGCGCTCGCCTTTATTTTCGCGGGGTCGCTGTTCGCTTCGGATATCGCCCGTGCCGCTACGGGCTTGCCCGGCGCTACACAAATGCTTGGTTTATCGCCGAACCGTTCGCTTCCCGTGTTGATGGGCCTTAAATTAGACCCGGCTAATCCGCTGCGGATTGAATTTATCATCGACCGCGCCGATGCCGGAATCCTTACCCGGGAAGAAACCGGCAAACTCGTCCGTTATTTTTTAGCCGGGTTGACCGTCCCGGAAAAAGACCTCTGGGTCAACCTTTCGCCTTATGAAAAAGACCGGATAATCGCTGCCGGCGTGGCCGATACCGATGCCGGACGGGATATGCTGGCCCAGGATTATATTCTCAAGCAATTAGTCAGTTCGCTTACCTGCCCGGATCACGCTGTTGGTAAAGAATATTGGCAGAAGACTTACCAGCAAGCCGCTAAATTATTGGGAACCAGCAATTTGCCGGTCAATACGTTTAATAAGATCTGGATAACCTCCGGCGAGGCAAAGGTGTATGAGTGTAAGAATACCGTCTTAATCGAGAAGGCGGAATTGAAGGCGATGCTTGAGGAAGATTTCCTGGCGCTAAGTAAAAATGTTGAGCCGGTTAAAAACAATTCTTCTAACCGGCTAAACAGGCTAAACCAGCTAAACCGGCCAACCGTTAACAAAATCGCCTCTGACGTCATGCGTGAAGTCGTAGTACCGAAGATTACCGACGATATCAACAAGGGTGATAACTTCGCGGTGCTACGCCAGATTTATTCCTGTTTCATCCTGGCCAAATGGTTTAAGGAGAAATTCAAAGATTCCTGTTTTAAACATTACATCAACCAGAAAAAGATAAAGACGATCGATATTAACGACCCGCAGGCGAAAGAAAAAATCTATAATCTTTACACTGAAGCTTTTAAAAAAGGGATATATGATTACATCAGAAAAGAATCCGACCCGGCGACTAATAAACGAGTCCGCCGCCGTTATTCCTCCGGCGGTATGGAACATGTGATGCCGATGGAATTATCGGTCAGAAGGGGTAACGACATCCCGGAAGCGGCATACCTGGGAAAGCACGCTAACAGTGCGGTAGTAGAGTTTAACAGCGGCCGGGGCGTGGATAAAGCCAGTTTTCCCAATTCGGATAGGGTGGCTTCTCCGGCGGCTTCCCATGATTTTATTGTTACGCATAACGGTACAGAGTTGGAATACGATAGCAAGGATAACTCTATCACCTATAACGACAAGATCTATAGGCCATCGGGCGTGGCAACACTTAAGGATATCATCGGAAAAGTGCCGGAATGGGTTAGAAGGGATATTGACCAAATCGGCCTGGATACGCCGGCTTACTATTATTATAGTAATGTCGAAGGCGTTAATCTTACCTTAATGCTTGACCCGGTAAAATTAGGCCTTCCTATCTGGATGCGCAATAAATCGCACACTAACGGCTCGTACCTTGAGGGTTATAGGGTTGTTTATAAAGATAAAGGGGCAGAGGTTGTCGCGCTTTCGGTGCGCGATGGCAAGGCGGAATATGTAATACCCGATGCCAGGGAGATTTATCTTGACGGGCCTAAGCGTTATACTGAACTCCTGACCCGGGGCGGGATGGTGCTTCTTGAGGATACGATTAGCACGACCCCAGAGTTGCAGGATCCGGCGAGTGAAGCGGTCAAGGTTGATTACGCTGAGCCGGGTGTCGTTGTGCCTATCGGCACGAGCATTTATGAATTCGCGTTTAATAGTGGTGCCGGAGATGATCACTTTTGGCAAGCGGTGCGTCCCGGCGGCAAACCGCTTTGGACAACAATTAACCTGGCCCAGCCTCTTGGGTCGGATGACCCGTTGTATGGGGTGATAACAAGAATATTAAATCATCCTGATAAAGATAATAAAGCCGACGCTTTGCTTACCGGCGACAAAAAGATTGTTGCGGGATATTTTACCCGGCAGAGAAAAGTTACCGGCTCTTCGGCTCCCGACAGTGCCAGCTCTTTGGCCGGCAATATTGTCAAAGCAAAGGATTCAGCCGAAGATCTTTTGGAACAAAATGGCTTTATATGTAAGGATCCGGTAGAGGCAGGAGGAGGATTTGATATAACAATTACCGATACTCAACCCGGGGCTTATCCACAATCCTTGGAACAAATCATCGAGGCAGTGGGGCGTAGCTACGGTGATGTGGCAGCTTTTCTTGCCGGCCATAAAGCGTTGTCGCATGACACTGACGTAAGTGCATTGATGAAAGCAGGGCCGTTAACAATTTCCCTCCGGCCCAGGGTGCCGGCAAACGGCACGGGTTCCGCCTCACCCGCCCCAGGCTCCAGCCCGGCTGATGGGAAGATTGACAGTTCTTTAGCCGTTTCGATGTTGGCAAAATTGACGGCGGCTAGGCGGATGGGCGCTAATTTTATGGCGGTTGATTCATACTTTGCCGAAGGAGAGTATGCATATGAAAGAAACCGCAGGGAGTTAATGAAGTGGGCTAATGATTTGTTTTGGCGCGCTCATTCGCTTCTCCGGTTTGAATTCAATGAAGGAAGCCTGGGGAATGATACGGGGTTCAAATTTTTAGAAATTATTGCTAAAAGCAGTGGCGGAATAGATAAAGGCGCAGTTCAGGAAAATACGCAATCTTTTTTATTCGCGTTAAGCATCTGGTATTTATCGGAAAAACCGTATGAACACGGCGGCGCAAAGTGGATTCTTAAGACGTATTTTAATATCGATTTGGACAAGCAGGATGTCCGGCGGCAATTTTATGAACAGATTGACAACTGGCTGGATGACAAAATCGATGGGCTCACAGATTCGGGAGCGCATTCCGTTTCGTCTTCGGCGGTTAAATCCGCGGCGAGCCCGGCTGGGGCGCCTGTTTATGGCAGCATGGCCGAAGATGATTTTATAAAAAAATCAACTGACTGGCTGATCGGAAGAGTCAAGGAAGCATGGTATCATCGGCCAGGAGGAAGTGGCGAATTCAGGCCTTATTTACCGAGAGCAGCATTGCATGACACAACGAAAGGAAAAATAGCAGAGAAAAAGAAGAAGAAATTAATGGGAGGGCTTGTGAATGGTTTAGTTTGGTATGCTAATGTAAGAGCCGTAACGGTACGAGGGCAAGGAAAATCTATTGATAAAAAAAGATATATTGACACCGGTATGGACTTTCTTGATGGGGCGATAAAAGATGATCGTGTAGGGTTTACTGATTGGACGGAGACAGACCCGGCAGAGCGTGATAAATCTTTCCCTTGCAGTGATCTAACTCAATTGGTTTCATGGCTTGCTGATCTCCGAGAATTTTACGAGACCGTTCGCCATGCCGTTGAAGACCCTGTCGAAGAGGCGATTCCTCCCCATGATGTTGGTGGAGAAGTTTCTTCGAGCGCGGCCGCTAACCCGGCCGGAAAAGAGGCGGCTTATCCGGTGAGGGACGGCGGTATAAAAATGGGCGATATCAATCTGGCTCGTTCCGGCGCGTCGTCAGGCATCAAATTCGCGGCGCTGGGCCCGGAATTTTTCGAGCATCTTAAATTCACGATCCTCGCGATAAAAGAAATCCCGTCGTTAGGGGAATACGCGTCGCTGCCGTAAAAAAACCCCGCCGGTTTAAATTTTTTCGGCATAATCGCAGGGGCTTTTTTTACCGGTTTTTAACGCTATTATTTCTTACTTATTACAAGAAAGGGGCGTGTTTTAAAGTATAGGAAAATTAAAAAATTTTTAAAAAAATTTTTTAATTTTTTCCCTTGACAAATTTTACAGGAGTGTATAATAGGTAATCACCATATTTCGGGATGGGCTCTTTTACTATTTCTGTAACATAAATATACATATATTTAGGTTAAATATTACTCGCGATTAGATATCGCCTTTTTATTAAAACCAATTGAATGGTTTTACGAAGGGGATGGTATTTTATTTTGATATATTTATTTTTTGCGCAGCAAAAAACCCTTTGCTAACGCTTTAGGGTAATTTGACTATCGCCTTGTCCGGCGCGCTTCGCGCTTGGATTCGGCGAAGGCGCATTATAAATATTGTTCTTTGAAAATAGTTCATAAAAAAGCCTTTGGAGGGTTTGATCCTGGCTCAGAGTGAACGCTGGCGGCGTGGATTAGGCATGCAAGTCGAGCGATCCTTCTTTTTGGGGATAGCGGCAAACGGGTGAATAATACATGGGTAACATGCCTCGAAGAAGGGGATAGCCTCGCGAAAGCGGGAGTAATACCATATGAGCCCTTGCGCTGAAATGCGCAAGGGGAAACGATGGCCTCTATTTATAAGCTGTCGCTTCGAGAGTGGCTCATGGCCTATCAGGTAGTTGGCGGGGTAATGGCCCACCAAGCCTAAGACGGGTAGCTGGCTTAAGAGAGTGGTCAGCCACATCGGGACTGAGACACTGCCCGGACTCCTACGGGAGGCTGCAGTCGAGAATCTTTTCCAATGGACGAAAGTCTGAGAATGCGACGCCGCGTGAGGGACGAAGGTCTTCGGATCGTAAACCTCTTTTGTCGGGGAGGAAGTTCCGCCTTTTAATAGAGGGCGGAATTGACTGTACCTGATGAATAAGCCACGGCTAACTCCGTGCCAGCAGCCGCGGTAATACGGAGGTGGCAAGCGTTACTCGGTTTGACTGGGTGTAAAGGGTCCGCAGGCGGTTTGATAAGTGAAAAGTGAAATCCTTTTGCTTAACGAAAGAAGTGCTTTTCAAACTATCATACTTGAGGATGGGAGAGGAGAGTGGAACTGTCGGTGTAAAGGTGAAATTTGTGGAGATCGACAGGAATGCCCGTGGAGAAGTCGGCTCTCTGGTCCATACCTGACGCTCAGGGACGAAAGCTAGGGGAGCAAACAGGATTAGATACCCTGGTAGTCCTAGCTGTAAACGATGGGCACTAGGTGTCTGCGCCTTGTGCGTGGGTGCCGAAGCTAACGCGTTAAGTGCCCCACCTGGGGACTACGGCCGCAAGGCTAAAACTCAAAGGAATTGACGGGGGCCCGCACAAGCGGTGGAACACGTGGTTTAATTCGATGCTACGCGAGGAACCTTACCAGGGTTTGACATGCCGGTAGTAATGCTTCGAAAGAGGTTATGATCTGTAACCAGTCAGAAGCCGGCACAGGTGCTGCATGGCTGTCGTCAGCTCGTGCCGTGAGGTGTTTCCTTAAGTGGAAGAACGAGCGCAACCCTCGTTTTTAGTTGCCACCTGCCTTGATTTTCGAGGCAGAGCACTCTAAAGAGACTGCCCGCGTTAAGTGGGAGGAAGGCGGGGATGACGTCAAGTCCGCATGGCCTTTATATCCTGGGCTACACACGTGTTACAATGCCTACTACAGCGGGAGGCTAAGTCGCAAGATGGAGCAAATCCCTTAAAAGTAGGCCCAGTTCGGATTGAGGGCTGCAACCTGCCCTCATGAAGCCGGAATCGCTAGTAACGGCGGATCAGCTACGCCGCCGTGAATACGTTCCCGGGCCTTGTACACACCGCCCGTCAAGCGCTGAAAGTGGGAGGCGCCCGAAGCCCGACCGCAAGGTTGGAACACGGCGAATTTCATGATTGGCGCTAAGTCGTAACAAGGTAGCCGTACGGGAACGTGCGGCTGGATCACCTCCTTTCATTTTTTTCGCTTTGCGAAAAAAATGACCTCGAGCTTCGGCGAGAGGTCTATTATTTTTCTGCGAAAGAACATGAGAGAAAGAACAAGAAACAAATCAAACTCCTCCAAAGGCTTTTTTTATTTTTTTGCTTCGCAAAAAAATCTGTCATCCGCTTCGCGGATGAAAGAAAACATAAAGTATTTTTAAATACTTTATAATTTGTTTTTTATCCATTGAACAGGGTGAACTATTAAACGGGTTTTATGTTAAAAATTTTAAATTTAGGAATCTCTAAATTTAAAATTTTTAGACGGCTAATTCCGCGAAGCGGAATTAGGGCCCATAGCTCAGTTGGTAGAGCACCGTGCTGATAACGCGGGGGTGACTGGTTCGATCCCAGTTGGGCCCATGATTTTTATTCTGCTATGCAGAATAAAAATCACCTCGAGGATACCTAAAAATAAAATTTAGGTTTGACGAGGGGTAATATAGCGCAGCACATTTAAGTTTCGCAAGGATATGTATGCCCCCTCGCTTGATGGCTCGGGGTAAAATTTTTGCGAAGCAAAAATTTGAGGGCCTGTAGTTCAGTTGGGAGAACGCCTGCTTTGCAAGCAGGAGGTCGTCGGTTCAAATCCGGCCAGGTCCATTGTCGCAAGACAATATCGTGGCTGGATGGTGAGCTGCAAGGAGTTTTCGCCAGGGGATGATTCGCTTGGAATTTTTTTGTGGCGGATAAATCCCCTCATGTCCGCATTGCTATACGGAAAGGTTCTATCGTTTTAACGTTCCGCGATTAGTCCTGACAAGATTAACATGTGGGCAAGTTAAAATCGAAAAAAATCAGCAATAGTTTAACTGATCTCGGTAGTTACGGAGTCGATGTTCTTTTATCCTTTGAAAAAGTGGTGAACGTATCTTGTGATTACAAAGCTTGACTTTGGCTCACCGGATACGTTTGTTGCATAATAGATAGCTCATTGAAAATTTGGTTGAATATCAAGCTACTAACGGCTTATGGTGGATAACTTGGTTGGTACAGGCGACGAAGGACGCAGCAAGCTGCGATAAGCCGCGGGGAGGCGCAAGCGGCCTTTGATCCGCGGATTTCCGAATGGGGCAACCCCTTGGGAGTAATATCTCAAGACCCCCGGCATTTATGTCGGGGGGGCGAACGCGGGGAAGTGAAACATCTCAGTACCCGCAGGGAAAAGAAACCGAAAGGAATTCCCCCAGTAGCGGCGAGCGAACAGGGAACAGCCCAAACTCAAAAAGTGTCAAGCCTGCCGGCGTTGCTTTTTGAGGGTTACGGGGTATTAGCGTGTGAAGCGGCAAATTCACGAGGAAGTTACAAAATTTTCGTTTAGTTGAATCCGATGGAAAGCGGAACCATAGAGGGTAATAGTCCTGTAAACGAAAAGCGAAAATCTTCCTTGCTAGTATTCCCAAGTACTATGGAGCACGTGAAACTCTGTAGGAAGTTGCCCCGACCATGGGGTAAGGCTAAATACTCGTACCAGACCGATAGTGTACTAGTACCGTGAGGGAAAGTTGAAAAGAACCCCGGTGAGGGGAGTGAAATAGAACTTGAAACCATAAGTCTACACAGCGGTTGAAGTCTTAACGCAAGTTAGGACGACAGCGTACCTTTTGCTTAATGGTCCAGGGAGTTATTGTTTGTCGCAAGTTTAACCCTGCACCGGAAGGTGCAGGGGCAGGCGTAGGGAAACCGAGTCCGAATAGGGCGACCATAGCGGCAGGTAATAGACTCGAAGCCAGTCGATCTACCCATGGCCAGGATGAACATCGTAGAAATACGGTGGGAGGTCCGAACCAGTGACAGTTGAAAATGTCTTGGATGAGCTGTGGGTCGGAGTGAAAGGCTAATCAAGGCTGGTGATAGCTAGTTCTCCCCGAAATGCCTTTAGGGGCAGCCTCTAGTAAGATAGATTTAAGAGGGTAGAGTACAGAATGGGCTAGGGTGAGTTTACTCATACCAACCCCAATCTAACTCCGAATATCATAAATCCGTATCTAGGGAGTGAGACTGTGGGGGCTAAGCTCCATGGTCGAGAGGGAAACAGCCCAGACCGTCGGTTAAGGTCCTTAAAAGCAGGCTAAGTGGTAAAGGATGTGGGGTTGCTAAGACAGCCGGGATGTTGGCTTAGAGGCAGCCATCATTTAAAGAGTGCGTAATAGCTCACCGGTCGAGTGGCTCTGCGCCGAAAATGATCGGGGCTCAAGCCTGCTACCGAAACCACGGACTTTCCGCTTTCGGGCGGAATTTGGTAGGGGAGCATTCTGCGTGCATTGAAGATGGGGCGTAAGCCTAGTTGGAGCGCGCAGAAGAGAGTATCTTGGAATGAGTAGCGAAAAGATAGGTGAAAAACCTATCCGCCGAAAGTCTAAGGTTTCTCCGTCAATGTTCGTCAGACGGAGGTTAGGCGGCCCCTAAGCCGAACCCCGATTTTCGGGGGCAGGCGATGGGTAAGGGCGTCAACATTCGCCCCCCGCCTATAGGCGTTAACTTAAGAGGTGACGCGTAAGGTGCGATAGTCAGGCGGTTGGATGTGCCTGTCCTTGTCTCGCTTCGGCGGGATGAGGGGAGCTGCGACTACGGTCAAAGTAAACCTATCAGAATCGAGCGCCAAGAAAACCCTTTTAAGTTGTCTATGGGTGACCGTACCGGAAACCGACACAGGTAGACTACCAGTAAATGGTAAGGCGCTCGGGAGATACCTCGTTAAGGAACTCGGCAATCTAGCCCCGTACGTTTGCAAGAAGGGGTGCCATTGGTACGCAAGTATCAGTGGTCGCAGAGAAGTGGCTTCTGGGACTGTTTAGCAAAAACACAGGTCCCTGCTTAACTCGCAAGAGGATGTATAGGGACTGAAACCTGCCCAATGCCGGAAGGTTAAAGCAAGCGGTTAGCCGTAAGGCGAAGCTGTGACCTGAAGCCCCGGTGAATGGCGGCCGTAACTATAACGGTCCTAAGGTAGCGAAATTCCTAGTCGGGTAAGTTCCGACCCGCACGAAAGGTGTAACCATAGAAGCGCTGTCTCAACGAGGTACCCGGCGAAATTGTAGTGGCGGTGAAGATGCCGTCTACCCGCAGTCGGACGAAAAGACCCCGGAACCTTCACTGTATGCTGGCATTGAATTTTGGCGCTGTATGTGTAGCATAGGTGGGAGACTTTGAAGTCCCGGCGTTAGCTGGGATGGAGTCACCAGTGAAATACCACCCTTATTGTTCTAAGGTTCTAATCCCGCTTATGCGGGAGACATTGCCAGTTGGGCAGTTTAACTGGGGCGGTTCCTTCCTAAAAGATAACGGAAGGGCCTAAAGGTATCCTCAGCCCGATTGGAAACCGGGCGCTGAGTGTAAGGGCATATGGATGCCTGACTGTGAGGCTGACAAGCCGAGCAGATGCGAAAGCAGGGCCTAATGATCCGGTGGTTGCTTATGGGAGCGCCATCGCTCAACGGACAAAAGGTACTCCGGGGATAACAGGCTGATCTTGCCCGAGAGTTCACATCGACGGCAAGGTTTGGCACCTCGATGTCGGCTCATCTCATCCTGGGGCTGAAGAAGGTCCCAAGGGTCCGGCTGTTCGCCGGTTAAAGAGGTACGCGAGCTGGGTTCAGAACGTCGTGAGACAGTTCGGTCTCTATCCACTGCGGGTGCGAGGATTATTGAAGGGGAGCTTTCTATAGTACGAGAGGACCTAGATACAGGAACCTCTGGCGTACCAGCTATTCTGCCAAGGGTAAAGGCTGGGTAACTATGTTCCTAAAGGATAAGCACTGAATGCATCTAAGTGCGAAGCCTGCCCCGAAACTTATAATCCCTTCCCGGCGTTAGTCGGGATGAAGGCTCGTAGGAGACTACTACGTTTATAGGGCGCAGGTGTAAGAGCCGTAAGGCTTTCAGCCGAGCGTTACTAATAAGCCAATCGGCTTGATATTCAACCATTTTTTCATTTTTCTTCGAAGGAAGATAGGTGAATTCCGCCAATTTGTTAAATAAATTGGCGAGACCCCGCCAATTGTTATTTTTTTAGCAAATGGCGGGGATGATGGATATGGGTTCATCTTTCATCCCAGCGAGCCGAAAGGCTGGGTGGTAATTTTTCGTTCTTTAATAAATGTTCTCATACAATATGGGGGTGCTCATACCGAAGGGGCCACACCCGTTCCCATTCCGAATACGGCCGTTAAGCCCTTCTGGGTCAATGGTACTGCCTTAGCAATGAGGTGGGAGAGTAGATCGGTGCCCCCATATTTTTATTTTTCCTGCAGTTATATAGGTTTATTCTTTGTAGGAAAAATAAACAGGTGAAGTTACCGGCGAAGCCGGTGATAATTCACTTTTTTAGTATCAACGTAAGGCTGATGATTGAGTTAAATGGTGTATTTTAAAAGTTTTAAGTAAGCAAATCCTGCCGAAAAACTTCGAAATTACCCTGTATCTGCCTATTGTCGTTAAACGTTCCGATAACTAAAAAAATATATTGTTTAAAGCATTTTTCTAAAGATATTTCTGTATTCATTATTTTAGGGTGCGGTGAAATACTGCGTTGGTATGTGCCGACAGCCTTTCGGATTTCCACCGATGTATATATGGAATTTTTTTAATTAACTTATGAAACGTTGTCATGGAGATAATTATTTCGTGAAAGTTTGTAAGTTTCAGGAGGTTTCAGCTATGGACTATAATTGTGCAGCGATCATGCTGTATTTTTATTGCAATCCGCAATCGTAAAAGTTTTATCGATTAGCGAAGTGGGCGCGCCCATTGTCTTTGGTTAGGGAGGCAGTGGGCGCGCCTTTTTTACAAGTATAATTTTTAGAAATTTCTTGCCAAGGTATTTTATTTAAATACAATAGAAACAAAGGAGAATATTATGGATAAAAAAGTAAAAGTTTACAGCACGCCAACTTGCTTATATTGTATTAGGGTTAAGCAATTTTTGGCGGAAAATAATATTGTTTACGAGAATGCCGATGTTTCGGTTAACCGCGAAGCCGGGGAAGAGATGGTCAAAAAATCCGGGCAGATGGGCGTGCCGGTGTTGGATATTGACGGGCAGATTATCGTGGGGTTTGATAAGGAAAGAATCAAACAAGCGTTGGGGATTGTGTAGATAAGTGCCTAAAGTGTCCTCAAGTTCGAAGTGCCTCAAGTTAAAGACAGAAATATTTTTCCGCAAAGGCGCTAAGGGCGCAAAGAAAAGCAAAGCAATTTTAACAACGAATAACGCAAATTACGCGAATAAAGATAAAGCAAAAATTTTCGCCACAGAGAACACAGGGGGGCACAGAGAGATGCAAGAGATGATGGAAGATAGATGAGGGAAGATGTAGGGTGGAAAAGACAAGAAATTTTTAACCACCCGTCCGGAGTACCGAACTGAAGGGTACGAAGGGCACGAAGAAGAGTGAAGAAAGAAAAATTTAACAACGAATCACGTATTGATAAGGAAATTTGTGGAGAGATAAGAATACTTGCGCAAATACATAACGTAACCGGTATCCCAATAGAAGAGCCGAAGCATGGATGGTGGATTTTTGTTGCAATTTTAGCAGCGATATTTTATTTGTTGGGGTATTGTGGTTATGCTGCGTATTTAGAAAATAAAAAGGGATTGGAATTTTATAGGGACAAGATTAAAGCTAGTCAAAGATAAATTTTGCGCCTTGGCGGGAAATGTTTTTATTCGCGTAAATTAGCGTGATTCGTTGTTAAAAATTTGGTTTTTATTTTCCTTCGTGCGTTTCGTGTTCTTCAGCGAGCGAAGCGAGCGGGTGGTGAGATGTTCTTCCAGTTTTTCTCTGTGCTCTCTGTGGTGAGATTTTTATTTTTTTATAAGGAGTTTTAAATTTTTGTTTCTTAGTGGTAAGTTTTTGGTTTTATTGCGAGGTTATTTATGAAAATATATGATTGTATCATTATCGGAGCGGGGCCGGCGGGGATTACCGCCACAGTCTATTTGGCACGCAAGAGGATAGATTTCCTTGTGATTACCAAAGATATCGGCGGCCAGGCGGCAATCAGCGGAGATATCGAAAATTATACCGGGTATCAGTTTATCACCGGGCCGGAGCTTTCGGCTAAATTCGAAGAGCACATGCGTAATTACTCTTTTGATTTAAAAGAGCAGGAAGAAGCCTCAATTGTCGTTAAGCGGGATGACGGAGTTATTGCGGTTAAAACCGATAAGGGCGAGTACCAGGCTCGGTCGGCGATTATCGCCTCCGGCAAGAAGCCTAAGGAACTTAATGTGCCGGGAGAAAAAGAATTCAAAAACAAAGGTGTCAGCTACTGCGCTACCTGCGACGGCCCGCTTTTCGCGGGAAAGGATGTGGCGATTATCGGTGGCGGCAACTCGGCGCTTGACGCCGGCCTGCAGTTAATCAGAATCGCCAAGCGGGTTTTTATTATCAATAATACTCCTAAACTGGGCGGAGACTCGGTGATGCGGGAGCAAATTGAGAGCAGTAAGGTTGCGACAGTGTTGAATAATTCTAAAGTAGCGGCAATCTTCGGCGATAATTTTGTATTGGGAATCAAGGTGGATAAAGAAGGCAAAGAAGAAACCCTTGCGGTGCAGGGGGTGTTTGTCGAAGCCGGGCTTATTCCCAATACCGATTTTATCTCGATCGTAGAAAAAAACGCCTTTAAAGAAATCAACGTAAACGGCCACAACGAAACCAATGTCCCGGGTATTTTCGCCGCCGGAGACGTGACCAATGTGCCGGAGAAACAGATTGTCATTGCCGCGGGCGAAGGGGCGAAAGCGGCATTGAGCACTTTCAAATACCTGATGCAGAATAGATAGGATAAAACAAGATTTTCACCACAGAGGGTGCAGAGTACACAGAGAAAAAATAGAGAAAAGAAAAAAAATTCACCACGAAGGTGGTGAAAGCAAAGCGCAGCCTTCCTTTAGGTACGAAGTTCATGAAGAAGGAAAAATGAAATAATTTTAGCCGCGCGTTCGCCCGGCTTTGCCAGGCCCACTTGACTACGAAGATAAATGTCATGAAGAAATTTATCGCTATAGCGACCGGCTGTTTTATTTTTTTTAATAGGGCTTTCGTGCCTGGTGCAAAATTTTGCAATCGTATATCGATCGGTTAGCATCTATCGGTTGATTATCGTAAATTTATTAGGAGTTTTATCCATTGTAGCAGGGGTTGGGTTATTCAAATTTAAAAAGTGGGCATTTTTTCTTACTTTAATTTTGATAGTTTATTTTTGTTACGTTATTTTTAATTTTTGGTCAGTCGTCAATAGGGTGCAAGGAGAGGCATGCATAAGTGCTAGGTATAGAATTCAACAAACAATAAATAGCGAAAAAAGAGGCGCAACCCTTGGTGCTCGTAATTAATAATTTTCTTTGCGGACTTTGCGCCCTTGCGGGAAAACTGATATGAAAACTTTTGTTATTGGCGATATCCATGGCGCCTATAAAGCGCTTCTACAGTGCCTTGACCGTTCCGGTTTTGATCGGAAAGGCGATCGGCTTATTGTCATCGGCGACGTGTGCGACGGATATCCGGAAGTCCGGCAATGTATCGATGAACTTTTGATGCTCGAACATTGTGATTTGGTGATCGGCAATCACGATTTGTGGTCTTTGGATTGGGCGTTGCGCGGGGATAAACCGGAAATCTGGACCAGCCAGGGCGGTGACCGGACAATCGCATCGTATAACGGAGGGCCGATGCCGCAAGCGCATATTGATTTTTTAAAAAACGGCCGTCCTTGGCTTGAGCTTGACGGCCGGATTTTTGTCCACGGTGGCTTCGACCCCGCTGTGCCGTTGCTTAGCCATGATGTTCAAACTTTAGTCTGGGATAGGAACCTCCTTAATATGGCCTGGCAGAAATCTTTGATCGGAGATAATTGTCAAGTCAGCGGCTATAAAGATATTTTTATCGGCCACACCACAACCCAGGTTTATAATACTTCCGAGCCGGTTCATCTTTGTAATGTTTGGGATGTCGACACCGGCGCCGGATGGTCGGGAAAACTTACGATTATGGACGTTGAGACTAAAAAGTATTGGCAGTCTGATTTCACTCCGGAATTGTATGGCGGTGTACCGGGGAGAACCAGGAAGGAATAACGGGGGAACAGCAAATAGTAAGTAGTAAACGGTAGGCATAAGAAGGACGTGAAGGTATGGCCTTTATGACCGTTGATTTTAAAAAGTGCGTTAAGGATTATCTTTGCGTTGCTGACTGCCCCATGGAGTTGATTAAAAAAAAAGAAAACGGTTATCCTGAGTCGATCGAAGGGGCGGATGAATTATGCATCAGTTGCGGCCATTGCGTGGCAATATGCCTGGCGGGAGCGTTAAGCCTGGAGAAGGTGCCGGTCGAACAATGTGTGCCGCTTCCCGGCGAATGGCGTAAAGATGTTGATTTTGTTTTGCGCGGGAGACGCTCGATTCGTAATTTTAAAGATAAGGTTGTCGATAAAGTGGTTATCGAAGAATTGATTGATACAGCAAGATACGCGCCCAGCGGCATTAACCGCCAGCCGGTTCGTTGGATTATTATTTACGACCCAAAAATCGTCCACGATATTGCCGGGGAAGTTATTAATTGGCAGCGGAAGATGATTGCGGATAATTCTCCCCTGGCCGCTTCTTTACGGTTTGACCGGTTAGTGGAAGCGTGGGATAAAGGCAAAGACCGTATATGCCGTGGCGCGCCGCGTCTGGTGTTGGCTTACGCGCTTAAAGATGATATGACCGCGCCCCAGGCCTGTACGATTGCCGCGGCGTATTTAGAGATCGCCGCGGTAACCAAAGGTTTAGGCACGTGTTGGGCGGGATATCTGAACATGGCGGTCAATATGTGGCCACCGGCTCAGGAATTGGCGGGGATGAACAAAAGATGCGCTTGCTACGCGGCATTGATGCTGGGGTGGCCTAAGTTTGAATATAAGCGGATACCATTGAGGAACAAAGCTAATATCGCGTGGCGGTAGAAGGAGGGGGGAATAATAAACAATCTTCACCACAGAGTGCAAGGGTGCACAGGGTTCACAGAGAAATACTGAAGGAATGTTGAGAATGGGAAAGGCAAAAAATTTTGTCCACAGATTTCTCAGATGAATACAAAACAATTTCAACAACGAATCGCGTTAATAAAAACAAAAACTTTTACCGCAGAGAGCGCAGGGAAATATTGAAGTCCGCCAATTTGTTAACCAAATTGGCGAGACCTCGCCATCCGTCACCTGAGGTGACGAGATGGCGGGGATGAGGGATGATGGAAGGGAATAAGGCTGATTATATTGATGTAGGGAAATATAGTATTAAAATAGATGATTTTTTGGCCTATCGCTTTTGCTGTGGTGATCAGGAAACGATAAAGTGTACAAAAGACAATAAATGTTGTTGCCGCGTATTTTTCGTCGATACGACGGCAAAAAAAGTTAATCGTATCTTGGATATATTAGATTTAATATCGGAATTTTGCCCCCATTTGAAAGATGGTGACGAATACCTGAATCCTTTTGAAGAAAATGAAGATAAGCGTTATTCTCTTGATACCAAGGAAAATGATTATTGTGCATTTTCCTATTTTGATAAAAATGCCGCCTTAAGATGTGGTATCCATAGCGCGGCGTTAAAAATTAATGCTGACCCATTTTTTTATAAACCGCTTACTTGTGGGATTTGGCCGGTGGCGATTTTTAAGGAAGAGAATGGGAGAGAGGTGGTTTCTCTCGGGGTAGGGCCTAAGGGTGTTTGTCTTAAGAAGAAAAGCAAAATAGATAACCGGATAGACCTTGGTTTGATGAGGATTCTAAAATTATTGTTGGGGAAAGATATGCAAAAGTTGATAGACGTTTTGTCTGACAAGCACTATACCAACAAGGAATAAAAAGGCTAAGAAAGAAAAACAATTTTTACCACAGAGCGCACAGAGCCCACAGAGAAAATAATGAAAAGTGACAAGCATGAACAGTTGAAAAGATTAACGCAATAATTTTCTGAACCGGGATTCCTGCAAAACCATACCGCACATATAAAGATAAAGGCTGGAAAAATATGAGAGATTGGCTTGAGCAGTTTAGACAGAAAATATAAAAATAAGCGATTAGCTAACAATGAAAAAAAGAAAACTCAAAAACAAAAAAAATATATCAAGAGATAATGCTAGGAAAAAGACGAATAAAGTCATTATTTTTTTGGTTACAATTATTATTATCCCGTGTATTATTTCTTATATATTTTTTTATTTACAAAAGAAAGATGACCAGGGGGGCTATCTTTTGGAGGGTTCCTTGGAGCGTAAGCCAGTTGATCCGGAAGAAAGATTTACAGTTCAATTAGGCCAGTTTGTAATTATGGCTAGCTACAATGATCTGGTTAATGGTATTAATTTAAGAAAATGGGTAAATATAGGGTATGACTACCCTATAAATATTAAAATTGATAATGGCAATCTTTTGGTAACTGCCAGTTTTAATGACAAGAGCGGCAAGCTAATAGCTCAGATAGTTGATAATAATTGGACGATTAATAAAGATAATTATTGTGATCGAAATTTCTCCACAAATGCTCTCGAAGTGGTGGATGCGAATAAGGTTCCTCTTTTGCAGGTGGATATTAAGACTGGTAATAATATTTTTATCGGCGGTGTATTCTATTTTCCAAATATACGACTTTTTATGTCAAGCAGTGATTCTACGCTTACCGGAGACCCGACTTTTGACGATGAAATCGCCCTTAAGAAAATAAAAAGAATTTTTAAATATCCAAGTACGCAATATCTTGGCGTTAAGGATATTGGTATCTGAAATGTCTCTGAGCTTTGGGGAATGGCTGTATTTCGCACTTTTCGTAGCGGGAGTATGTTTTATTTCATGTATTAATCTGTGAAAATATGTGTAATCTGTGGTTGAAAAGTTTTGTTTTTTTGCGTACTTTGCCAGCCTTGCCTAGCTCGGCTAGGCGGGCGCCTTTGCGTGAAACGGTATTTCATTTTTTATTCGTGTAATTCGCCTGATTCGTTGTTGAAAATCTGGAGTTTTTATTTTTCTCTGTGTGCTTTGTGATCTCTGTGGTAAAATTTTTTTGTATTTTTTCTTAGTGTTCTTCGTGCCTTCGTGGTAAAAATGGTTTGTGTTTATTTATGAATTCATCCCTTTCCAAAAAATACCAAAACCTAAAAAAACTCTTAACCCGTATTGACTCTGCGGTTATTGCTTTCTCCGGCGGGGTGGATAGCTCTGTGCTTGCTAAGGTTGCCAAGGATGTTATGGGCGATAGGGTGGTGGCGGTGACAGCCTGTTCACCGACTTATCCTGCTAGTGAGTTGAAAGAGGCGAAGCAGTTTGCAAAGAGAATTGGGATAAAGCATGTAGTCATAAAAACCAATGAATTTAGTGACGAAAAGTTTTTGGAAAATTCGAAAAATCGTTGTTTTTGGTGCAAACGGGAACTATTCTTGCGTTTGGATAAAATCCGGGAAAAATTAGAATTTGCCTTTATTTTGGATGGCGCTAATTTTACCGATAAGCTTGATGTTCGTCCCGGGGAAATAGCGAAAAAAGAATTTTCGGTAAAAAGCCCATTTTTTGAATGTGGATTTATCAAGGATGATATCAGATTGCTTGCCAGGGGATTAAAGCTTCCCGTATGGGCTAAACCGGCCCAGGCTTGTTTGGCTTCGCGTGTGCCGTTTGGCGAGCGGATTACGCGGGAGCGCTTGAAAAAAATCGAAGCGGCGGAGATTATTTTGAAGAGTTTTTTCGGGGTAAATTCCCTTGTCCGGGCCAGGGATCACGGAGTGATTTTACGCGTGGAAACCGGCAAGTTTGAGTGGACGAAACTGCGAAAATCTGGTATAAAAGATGTTATCGCCCGGCTTAAAAAGATAGGATATAAATACATTACCTTGGACTTGGAGGGGTATATACCCGCGGGCAAAAGATGATAATAAAGACATTCAATGATTTAACCACAGAGTTCACGGAGGTCACAGAGAAGATGAAAAGAATAATATTTTCGGTGTTTTTCTCCGTGATCTCTGTGTTCTCTGTGGTGAATATTTTTTTTATTTTTGGGTAAAAATTTTTGTGCGAGACTTTTGACAACATGCTACAAAATAAAAGGAGAGGTATGAAGAAAGTTTTTTTACCATTGGTTGCGGTAGTGATATTGTTTGCTGCGGCGTGTTCATTCGGGCCTAAGGAGATGTTGATCGACAGTTTCGAAGGCGACATCAATAACAAAACTGTCGATTACGGCGCGTCCAACACTTCTTCGCTGGTGGTCAGCGCGGATAGGGAATTAAAAGTTTGCGGCGAACAATCGTTAAGGCTGGATTATCAATTAAAGACCAGCGGATATATGTGGGCGGCGCGCGGTTATAATTTAGATGTCAAGACCGCGGCCAAATGGGAAGTCGAACCCAACAAAATACCATGGAAAAACTTCAATGCGATTTCGCTGCAGATGTATGGCCAGAATACCGGTTCTGTGGTAGCGTTTGATATTAAGGATGCCGCCGGAGAGTACTGGCGTTTTCTTTTAGATGATGATTTCAGCGGATGGAAAGAGATAACCTGTCCATTTGACAACTTTTTTGCGCGTAAAGACTGGCAGCCGGAAAAAGCGACCAGGAACGACATCCTCGATTTTCCTATTATGAGCTTCCAATTTGAGCCTAGACTTCCGGGGAAAGGCGTTTACCGTTTCGATTGTGTTAAAGCGATTAAGATTCAGGAAAAAAAGAAACGTTGATTTTCGAATATAGTGTAGGGGCGGGTCATGACCGGCCCGTTATGATTTTGAGCCGAGATTGCCGGGGAAGGGAGTGTACCGGTTCGATTGCGTGAAGGCAGTGAGGGTGAAGAAAGAGAAGAAGCATTAACGAAACGCAATATTTTTTTACCACGGATAAACACGGATAAAACACTGATTTTAATAAAAAAGTAAAAATATTTGATGTAATTACTAATTTTACGAATCTGCACTAATCGAAAATATATTATTAGTGAAGATTGGTGTGATGCGTGGATAGAAACTTCCTGATAAAAGAATTAGATGATTATTGTTATCCGTGATAATCCGTGTGCATCTGTGGCTAAAAAATAACGATATGTTTTGATAGGCGTTCTCTAACTCTTATGCCCAGCAAATATTTGATAAAAACGCAATTGAAAATTGTTTTTTTGCTTTTGCTTTCTCCGCTAGTTTGTGCCGGCGAAAATACCGGAAATATTACCGCGAATGAAACCGCTTCTATACCGGCGCAGCCTGTCCCTGGGCAAAAAATAAAAAAAATAGATTTTAATGGAGTTATTTTCAGGGGAGATTTTGTATCCGGGGTAGGTAATGTCTATACCGCTAAGGAATTTATTTTGCGCTGGGAATTCGATATCCTTATCGGTTCGGATGATAAGATTTCCGTAGATGTCGGCGTTAACCCGAAAGCTATTTCCGGTTACACTTTCGCCGAATTGCCGTTTTACGGCCGGATAAATAATTTAAGTAATTTGCTTATCGGCGAAAAAGAAATTTCCTTTACCGGCCGCTTGGGCGATGGGATGGTCACCATCCCCGATGTCGATGTAGATATCCAATTTCATGAAAGCGACGCTTCGTTTAATATTTCCCGCCGCGATTTTTCCGTTGTTGCTCCCGCGGGGATGAAATTCTTTATTTCTCGTATACCCTATATAGGTAAGGCGCTGGTAAATATCTTACCGGGAGATTCGGGGTATTCGATGGAAATAGGGGCAAATTCTATTAAATCGCACGGCAAGGGGAGCGTGGAGTTGTTTTCCGGCAGCTCGCCTCGCGGCGAAGCCGCGGGTATGGTTTTTAATTTCGACGATAATCTGGTTATTACCGCTCAAAAGATATCCGGTGAGGGAAAAGCCGCTATCTACGGCATGGAGATCGAAGGCGCGGCTTATGAGATTAATAAGGCCGGTACGGTAGTCATCAACGCGAAAAAAGGCGCGCTGGCTAAGGCTAAGATGACGATTGATTTTCGGGATAGCGATAAGCGCTAAATCAGTGGAAGGGGTGACGATATGGAACAGCGTAAGCGTATAATTTTTGCCGTGGTAGCGTGCCTGCTGGTTTTTAGCGGATCGGCTATTTGCGGTCGAATGATTATCGATATGTCGATAAGATGGCAAAATAATGTTGTCAGGAAGAATAGGGTCGCCGGAGATGCATCAAGGAAAGCATGGGCGGAGAGGAGAGGCCAGCGCGGTACGCATCAGGTTATCTTAAGGGAAGCGCCGGTTTATTCCGGAAGCGATATCCATGAAACGCACGAAATCATGGGAGACATTTTTAAAGCTCTGCGGGAACATAAGAATGGTATCAATGACCCTGCTTTGTTACAGGTTGTCAATAATCTTCACCCTTTAGACGGCGAGAAATGGCTGGATGAAGATGAGGTGATCCAGGGTAAAAAATTTTATCAAAACTCAATCCTGTCTTTTTATCCTTCGGGGAAGATAAAAACCGTTATTCTGACTAAAAATACGGAGATCAACGGTGTGGAATTGATGCCGGGCAGCGCGGTTGATGTGGAATTATATGAATCGGGAAAGACCAAGCGCGGAAAGCTGGCAAAAAATATGACGGCGCAAGGCATCGAATTTAAGGGCGGTTCGGTTATAGAATTTTATGAGTCGGGAGCGGTTGAAAAAGGCTTCATGACAGGCAACGCGGTGATAAACGATGTTGAATTTTCCGTTTATCGCGGCGTGGAGTTTTACGAATCAGGGAAAATTGAAAAGGGGAGTTTGGCGAAAGATGCAATAATACAGGATGTGGAATTCGTAAAAGACAAAGAAATGGAATTCTACGAATCAGGCAGTGTCCGCCATGGTTGTTTTTGGGAAATTAAAAAATTCAATATTCTGCCGCAGCATAATTATATCTCCGTGGATATTGGTGTCGGCGATGAACCAGAATGCTTTTATTGCGGTAATTTCACGGAATCGGGAGAAATAGAAAATTACGCCGTTGCCGGCGGGCAGAGTTTTGAGACACTTTTGCCGTAAGCATCCGGACGATATCGATATATTTTTGCGGCGTGAGATTGCGATGGATAGTGCGGAGAAAAAAATGAAAGGGCCGATGTTTTTTGATTCGATAGCGGTTGCGGTAGATAAGGAGCGGATATGCCGTCGCCTGGGGTATGAAAAAGGCGCGACGCGCTTGAGCGAGACGCAAGAGCGGGAAGCCGGCCGCCGTATCGATGAAGCTTTTTCCCTTATCCAGCTTAAAGGTTCGGCGCTTATCCTCGGGCTAAATGAGTGCGGCCGCGGAAAAGTTGTCTTGGAAAATGGGATTGTTTTTGAGAGCGCTGATTTGTCGGCAATGCTTAAAGAGTGCGGCCAGGTTTTATTGATGGGAGCGACGGCCGGTTCGCGTATAATACCTTACATAAGAGGCGAAGCGGCTAAAGGAGATTTAAGCCGCGCGGTTATCTATGATGCCGCGGCTAGCGAAATTGTTGATAGCGCCCTTGACTGGCTTGTGAGTTATTTTAACCAAAAACTATTAAGGGAAAACAAGCGCGTCACGCCGAACCGTTTTTCCTGCGGATATGGGGATTTTTCTTTGATTAATCAAAGAAAAATCCACGCGGCGTTAGAGTTGGAGAAAATCGGCGTTAAGATAACCGATTCTTGTATTTTAGACCCGGAAAAGTCGGTTACGGCAGTGGCGGGGATTGTGAGTGCGGCAGATTGATAAATGTGATATAATTTACTGTGTTTGCAAAACAAAACCAAAAGATTTACCACAAAGTCACTAAGCCACTAAGGTTTTAGATAAAACTAAAAACTTTCGATTAATTTAAAGTAGCTTGGTGTTTAGCTTTCAGTTAGCGATTTATATCTTTTTTTTGTCTTCTTTGTGCCTTGGTGGTAAAAATGGTTTTATTTTTTTATGATTACCAAAAAAATAATCTATAATTTATTAAAAAAGCGCGTGCTTATTCTGGACGGCGCTACTGGCACCCAACTGCAAAAAATCGGGATGCCGGCCGGGGTATGCCCGGAGAAGTGGTGCGTGGAAAACTCCGACGCGATTAGCTCGATTCATAAAGCTTACGCTAACGCCGGTTCGGATATTATTTATACCGCCACTTTCGGCGCTAACCGGTTGAAACTTAACGAATACGGGATAAAAGATGTAGCGGGGATAAATCGTAAGCTTGCCGCAATCGCAAAAAAATCTGCCGCCAGGGAAAATGTTTTTGTCGCCGGCGATATCGGCCCGACCGGTAAGTTTGTCGCGCCGTTCGGCGATTTGCCGTTTGAGGAAGCGGTGGATATTTTTAAGGAACAAGTCAGGGGATTGCTTAAAGGCGGCGTAGATTTGTTTGTCATCGAGACGATGATGGATATCCAGGAAGCGCGTGCCGCTCTCCTGGCGGTGAAAGAAACATGTGATAAGTTTGTCATGGTCTCGCTTACCTACGAGAAAGACGGCCGTACCCTGGCCGGGACCGATCCCCTGACCGCGCTGATTACCTTACAGTCTTTAGGCGCCGATGCGGTAGGGTTGAATTGCTCTACCGGGCCGCGGGAGATGCTTGACGCGGTTTCCCGGATTAGACCTTACGCCAAGATATTTCTTTTTGCCAAGCCTAACGCGGGTTTGCCGCGCTTAAAAGACGGCAAGACTGTTTTTGATATGGATGTTCGTCAATTCGCTTCCTGCGGAGCCGCCTTAGTCAGGGCCGGCGCCAATATGCTCGGCGGTTGCTGCGGGACAGACCCGGAGTATATTAAAAATCTAGTCCGGGTGGTAAAAAGTAAAAAACCGTTTTTGCCCTTGCGCAAGTCGATAAGCGCGTTATCGTCGGGGCGGGGCAACATTATATTCGGCAGGGATGAACCGTTTTGCGTGGTAGGGGAATGCATCAATCCTACCGGCAAAAAAGATTTCGCTAAAGAGTTGGCCGAAGGTAAATTCGATATCTTGCGCCGCCTTGCGCGCGACCAGCAGGCCGCCGGGGCAAAAGTCCTCGATGTTAATGTGGGAGCCGGCGGGATTGATGAAGTAAAGGCGATGCGTGAGGCCTTAAGCGTTCTTTCACTGGCAACGGAATTGCCGCTGGCAATCGATTCGTCGAAGGTAGAGGTTATCGCGCAAGCCCTGCGCTTATATCCGGGCCGGGCTTTGATAAATTCGATTTCCGCGGAAAAAGATAAACTTTCCCGGCTTCTGCCCCTGGCGGCGAAATATGGCGCGATGTTTATCCTTTTACCGTTGACTTCCTCAAAAATCCCTTATGAATTCAGCGAAAGAAAAAAAATCGCGTCTGCGGTATTAGCTAAAGCGCTTAAATACGGTTTTACTAAAGATGATATTGTCGTTGATGGGTTGGCCATGACGGTATCGTCTAAGCCCCATGCCGGGATAGAGACACTGAAAACTATTGGATGGGCTTCCGGCGAATTAGGTTGTCAGACTATTATCGGCCTTTCCAATGTTTCGTTCGGCCTGCCGAAGCGGCAGTGGCTGAATGCGGCATACCTGGCGATGGCGGCTCGGGAAGGCCTAAGCATGGCGATTGCCAATCCTTTGAACGCGGAGTTGATGAACGCGGTCCGCTCGGCCGATGTTTTGCTGGTAAGGGATGTCCGGGCGTCCGAATATATAAAACATTTTACCGTGCCGCCCGCCGGCGATAAAAAGAATACCGATGAAGTTTTTTCCCCTGGACAGAGGATAAAAGACGCTATCCTGGAAGGCGAAAAGCGAGAAATAAAAGATTTTATCGCCTTGGCCTTGGACAAAAAAATATCCGCTCAAAATATTTTAAATGATATAATGATTCCTGCGATTACCGAAGTCGGCCGGCGCTTTGAAACGAAACATTATTTTTTGCCCCAGTTGATTGCCGGCGCCGAAGCGATGAAGGAAGGATTGAATTACCTTGAGCCGATTCTGGCAAAGCAGGGCGGGGGGCCGCGCGAAAAAGTAAATATTATCCTGGCGACGGTAAAAGGCGATATCCATGATATCGGTAAAAACATCGTCGCGCTCATCCTGAAAAACCACGGTTTTAACGTTATTGATTTAGGTAAAGACGCCGGCGCGCAAAAAATTGTCGCGCGCGCCAAAAAGATGGATGCTTCCTTGATCGGGCTATCGGCATTGATGACGACAACGATGGTCAACATGAAAGAAGTAATCGATTTGGCAAAAAAAGAAGGGCTGAGTTGCAAAGTTATTATCGGCGGCGCCGTGGTCACTAAGGCATACGCCGATTCGCTCGGTGTCTCATACGCCAAAGACGGAGTGGAAGCGGTGAGGGTGATAAAAGGATTGATGAATTCTAAATAAAAAGATTTTAACCACAAGATTGCACTGATTTACACGAGATTGGAATCAAGAAGATGGATGGAAAATTTTTGAATCAGTGAAATCTTGTGTAATCTAGTGGTTGCAATATTAGTTGTTTTTATCTGTTTTCATCTATGGGAGGGAAAATGCCTAAAAAAGCAATCGCGAAAACCTGGAGCCCGATTTATAAGGAAATGACCAAAGACGGCCTGAAGATATCATTCAGTAATAACCGCCAATATCTTTTAGCCAAAGACCAGTATACCGCCACGGCCTACGATAATTTTGTCGCGATGGCGGTAGCGATAAGAGACCGGATCATCGAACGCTGGATCGCTACGCAGCAATATTACCATGACGAAGATTTGAAACGCGTCTATTATTTTTCGCTGGAATTTTTAATCGGAAGGCTTTTGAGCAATAATATTATCAATCTTGGCCTATGGAAGGAAGCGAAAACCGCGGCTCAGGATCTGGGTTATAATCTCGAAGATATCCTCGATGAGGAAGCCGACGCAGGTCTTGGAAACGGCGGCCTGGGCAGGCTTGCCGCCTGCTTCCTTGATTCTCTGGCAACATTGGGCATTCCGGCGCATGGTTACGGGATAAGGTACGATTATGGAATTTTTAATCAGAAGATCGTGAACGGATACCAGGTGGAATCCCCCGACGAATGGCTTAAATTCGGCAACCCCTGGGAGTTCGCCCGGCCCGAGTATAAAGTGCAGGTTAAATTTTATGGCAACACAAATATGTTCCGCGATAAGAATGGGAAGCTGCGGGTTAAATGGGTCAACACTCAGGATGTCTTGGCAGTGGCTCATGATATCCCCGTTCCGGGATATAAAAACGACGTAGTTAATACCCTTCGTCTTTGGTCGGCGCGCAGCACTGAAGAATTCGACTTCGGTTATTTTAATTACGGCGACTATGAACGTGCGGTATACGGCAAGGTTTCTTCCGAGAATATTTCCAAAGTTTTATATCCCAATGATAATGTTATCCAGGGGAAAGAATTGCGCCTGAAGCAAGAATATTTCTTTGTCGCCGCGTCAATCTCCGATATCATCCGCAGATTTACGGTAGACAATAAGGATTTATACGATTTACCGCAAAAGATTGCGATCCAGCTTAACGATACTCATCCGGCTTTAGCGATACCGGAATTGATGCGTATTCTGCTCGATGACGAAAACTTCGATTGGGAAACGGCCTGGGATATTACGGTTAGAATATTCGCTTATACCAACCATACCGTGATGCCCGAGGCTTTAGAGACATGGCTGGTAACGATGTTCGAGAGTTTGCTTCCACGGCATCTCCAGATCATCTATGAGATTAATTTCCGCTTTTTGCGGGAAGTCGCCGTAAAATTTCCCGGCGACAACAGCCGCCTGCGCCGCATGTCGCTGATCGAAGAGTCAGGGCCCAAAAGAATCCGTATGGCTTATCTGGCCATTGTCGGCAGCCACGCGGTAAACGGCGTTTCGATTATGCACACCAACCTTCTTAAGACCAGTATTTTTAAAGATTTTTATGAATTATCGCCGGATAAATTCAACAATAAAACAAACGGGATCAGCCCTCGCCGCTGGCTTAAGCAGGCCAACCCGCGCCTGAGCGATTTGATCACCGAGGCGATTGGCGATAAGTGGGTGACCAACCTTTACGAACTGGAAAGGCTTCTGCCGCTTAAGGAAGACAGCTCTTTTCGCAAGAAGTGGCAAAAAGTTAAGCTGGAAAACAAGGTCAATCTAGCCGCCTATATCCGCGAGCAAACCGGTATTTCGGTAGACGAAAACACTTTGTTTGACGCTCATGTTAAGCGCATCCATGAATATAAACGCCAGCTTTTATTCAGCTTTTACATAATTTCGCAGTATTTGCGCTTGAAGAATGACCCCGGCGCTTTTTCCGCTCCGCGCACGTTTATTTGCAGCGGCAAGACCGCGCCCGGCTATTTTATGGCAAAGCTGATCATAAAGTTTATCAACAGCGTGGCCGAGGTGATCAACAACGACCGTTCGCTCGGCGGTAAAATAAAATTATTATTTCTGGAAAATTATGGGGTGTCGCTGGCGGAAAGAATATTTCCTGCCGGCGATGTTTCCGAGCAGATTTCTACCGCCGGCACCGAGGCCAGCGGGACCGGCTGCATGAAGTTTATGGTAAACGGCGGCCTGACCGTCGGCACGCATGACGGCGCCAATATCGAGATTTCCCGCGCCGTCGGTTACGACAATATCTTCTTGTTTGGACTGAAGTCGCCGGAAGTAGATGACTTAAGAAGGCGCGGCTATAATCCTTATGAATATATCGAACAGAACCCCGCGCTTAAAGAAACAATCGACCTTATCCGCAGCAATTTCTTTTCTCCCGTGGAGCACGGGCTTTTCGAGCCTATCGTCAATGATATTGTGCGCAGCGATCATTTTCTTGTCTGCGCTGATTTCCCGGCGTATTGCCGGATTCAGGATATCGTATCCGGAGTCTATTACCGGGATAGCGAAGAATGGACGAAGAAATCTATCGTTAATGTGGCTAAGTCGGGAAGGTTCTCCAGCGATCGTACCATCGCCGAATACGCGGAGCAGATTTGGGATGTCCCCTTTGAGAAACCGGAATAAAATTTTGAAAAGGTTATGGCTAAGGTTAAGGTTTTATTAAATTATCAGCCTTGGCCATTACCTTTACCCAAACCGGCTTTCCGCCTTCGCTATTGCTTCGGCGAGACTTCTCCGAAGCTCGAAGAGCGAAGGAGAGCCTTACCCTTACCCTTGCCCTAACCGATTTTTACGGGCATCTTTGCCTTAATCATTACCCAGTTTTAATCTATGGCACGAATACTTGTCTGTGATGACTCAGCGTTTTTAAGAAAACAGATACGCGATATTCTGGCCGGGGCCGGCCATGAAATCGTCGGCGAAGCGGCCAACGGCAAAGATGCATACGATAAATTTGCCGTTTTGGCACCTGATATCGTTACTATGGATATGATGATGGAGCCGGACGGCCATGAAGCGAGCAAGCGTATTATAAGACAATACCCAAAGGCAAAAATTATTATTATCACCAGCTTGCTTGATGATAACGGCGAAGTTTCCGAAACCGTTCGGCTGGGCGGAAAAGGTTTTGTCGCTAAACCCGTGGATAAGAGTAAGCTTCTCGCGGAAGTGGAAAAAGTGCTGGCGGGGTAAAGACCAATGATCAGTGACCATCTCATTTTAAAATTATCATTTACCATTGAACATTTATCATTTTTAGAAAATTTAAAATGGTAAATGCCAAATGATCAATCTAAAATGAAATTTTCAGTCTTTGGCCTAATTAATATTTACTAATAATGCTTCTATACGGAAAAAATTCTATCGCCGAGCGTTTAAAAGCTAATCCTAAAACTATTCGTAAGATTTTTCTTCTTAAGGATTTTGACGATTCCGCTATATTGCATCTAATCAAAAAAGCCGGCATTACCGTAAAGGAATTAAAAAAAAGCCAACCGGCCGGTATCCGCGATGACGTAAACAATCAGGGCGTTATTGCTGAAGTCGATGAATTTTCTTATTCTTCGTTTGACGATCTTCTGGATTCGCAGAAAGAAAATGGTTCGCTTATTTTTCTTGATCGTTTGTGCGACCCGCAAAACTTGGGTTCGATTATGCGCACTGCCGCCTGCCTGGGTGATTTCGGCATTGTCATCTCTAAGCACAAGGCTTGTCCGGTCACCGATACAGTTTTGCGGGTT